>OGST01000028.1_pt1 | contig 144880 bp, 168 predicted proteins | sample 1574021 | NCBI WGS metagenome assembly OGST01 (sample SAMN03295847, study PRJEB24534) | human gut metagenome | isolation source: fecal sample 7 from infant 6 | host: Homo sapiens | place: USA: Pittsburgh, PA | collected 2014-07 | reverse complement strand
AATTTTAATCAGCGAGTCAGCTTGGGAAGAAATGACCTGCTTATTCGCACCTTCCCTAGTAGGAATTATATTCTTGTTGTATTGTGTTTCTTTGCAATGAATATATTAGTTAGCAAGACTGTATCTTTTAAAAAGATTGGGTTGTTTTTTTTAAAACCACTGATTTCAATTATTATAATAATTGCAATTCCAACTATAGCGAGCTACTATGTAGCTGATAATTACCATTTGGGTGAAGTGACTGTAAATACAATAGACTCAAAAATGTCTGGGGATATCATTGACAGTTCAAACGTTCATCGTGCTCTTGCAACAGTGTCATTTCTGAAAGACTTAATGTCTAATATATGGTTATATAGCATTGGTGTTGATTCGGAAAATTATATCAAGACTATATTTATTAACACTCCACATCATAGCATTTTTCAATTGATTTTAAATTATGGTTGGTTTTTTTCTATACCATATATGATTCTCTTTTTTAAAGAAATATACAAAATATGCAAGAGGGATTATAATTTATTGCCATTTATTTTATCATTTTATTTATATTTAATGATTTTAGGTGGGGGTATTTATGGTATATATATAGTTTGGATCGCGTTTATTTTTAAATTAAATGGCCATGAAAATAAATAATGCAATTACTTCACCATGTTTATTTTTTATGATATAAGTTTGTTTGTATATTCATAGAATAAATTTGACAGGAGTATGTAATGTCCAAGCAACAGATCGGCGTCGTCGGTATGGCAGTGATGGGGCGCAACCTGGCGCTCAACATCGAAAGCCGTGGTTATACCGTCTCCATCTTCAACCGCTCCCGCGAGAAAACTGAAGAAGTTGTTGCCGAGAACCCGGGTAAGAAACTGGTTCCTTATTACACGGTGAAAGAGTTCGTCGAGTCTCTTGAAACCCCACGTCGTATCATGTTAATGGTGAAAGCGGGCGCTGGCACCGATGCTGCCATCGATTCCCTGAAGCCGTATCTGGATAAAGGCGACATCATCATTGATGGCGGTAACACCTTCTTCCAGGACACAATCCGTCGTAACCGTGAACTGTCTGCGGAAGGTTTCAACTTCATCGGTACAGGTGTTTCAGGCGGTGAAGAAGGTGCCCTGAAAGGCCCATCTATCATGCCTGGTGGCCAGAAAGAAGCGTATGAGCTGGTTGCGCCTATCCTGACTAAGATTGCTGCTGTTGCCGAAGATGGCGAACCGTGCGTAACCTATATTGGTGCTGATGGCGCAGGCCACTATGTGAAGATGGTGCACAACGGGATCGAATATGGCGATATGCAGCTGATTGCTGAAGCCTATTCTCTGCTGAAAGGCGGCCTGAACCTGTCGAACGAAGATCTGGCTACCACTTTCACTGAGTGGAACGAAGGCGAGCTGAGCAGCTACCTGATTGACATCACCAAAGACATCTTCACCAAAAAAGATGAAGAGGGGAAATACCTTGTTGATGTGATCCTGGACGAAGCGGCGAACAAAGGCACCGGTAAATGGACCAGCCAGAGCTCTCTGGATCTGGGCGAACCGCTGTCGCTAATCACCGAATCCGTATTCGCTCGCTACATCTCTTCTCTGAAAGACCAGCGCGTTGCGGCATCTAAAGTGCTGTCTGGTCCGCAGGCTAAACTGGCTGGTGATAAAGCAGAGTTTGTTGAGAAGGTCCGTCGCGCGCTGTATTTGGGCAAAATCGTCTCTTATGCCCAGGGCTTCTCTCAGCTGCGTGCCGCGTCTGACGAGTACAACTGGGATCTGAACTACGGTGAAATCGCGAAGATCTTCCGCGCGGGCTGCATCATTCGTGCGCAGTTCCTGCAGAAAATTACTGACGCGTATGCTGAAAACAAAGGCATCGCGAACCTGCTGCTGGCCCCGTACTTCAAAAATATCGCTGACGAATATCAGCAAGCGCTGCGTGATGTAGTGGCTTATGCTGTGCAGAATGGTATCCCGGTACCGACCTTCTCTGCAGCGGTAGCCTATTACGATAGCTACCGTTCTGCGGTACTGCCGGCTAACCTGATCCAGGCCCAGCGCGACTACTTCGGTGCGCACACGTATAAACGCACTGATAAAGAAGGTGTGTTCCACACTGAATGGCTGGATTAATCTGATTTAGTCTAACTGTAAATGCAGGCCCGGAGCGCTCCTCCGGGCTTTTTTATTGCCAAAAAATGGGATTCAGTCAGGTCTGATATCCGGTGTTGTAGCAAAGCACGATATACTGGTGCAATGCAGAGCCGATGCGCGACGTTGTTTGCAGCGTGTTCACCCTCAAATGTTTAACCGGAAGAAGTTACATAGCGAATGAAGATAACTATCTCAGGAACAGGTTATGTTGGTTTGTCGAACGGTATTCTGATTGCCCAGCACCATGAAGTGGTCGCTCTGGATATCGTTCCGACGAAGGTCGAGATGCTGAATCAGAAAAAATCGCCGATCGTTGATAGAGAGATCGAAGAGTATCTGGCGACAAAACAGCTGAATTTCCGTGCAACGACCGATAAGTATGATGCATACCGCGACGCGGACTACGTTATCATCGCGACACCGACTGATTACGATCCGAAGACGAACTACTTTAACACCTCCAGCGTCGAGTCAGTGATCCGCGATGTGGTCGAAATCAACCCAAATGCGGTGATGGTAATTAAATCAACGATTCCGGTTGGCTTTACGAACTCGATTAAAGAACAGTTAGGTATCGACAATATTTTCTTTTCGCCAGAATTCCTGCGTGAAGGTCGTGCGCTATACGACAACTTGCATCCGTCCCGTATCGTTATTGGTGAACGTTCCGAACGAGCCGAGCGTTTTGCCGCGTTGCTGCAGGAAGGTGCGGTTAAAAAAGACATTCCGACGCTGTTTACTGACTCGACTGAAGCCGAAGCCATTAAGTTGTTCGCTAACACCTATCTGGCGTTACGTGTGGCCTACTTTAATGAGCTGGATAGCTATGCTGAAAGTCTTGGCTTGAACTCACGGCAGATTATTGAAGGTGTGTGCCTGGATCCGCGTATCGGTAATCACTACAACAATCCGTCATTCGGCTATGGTGGTTACTGCCTACCGAAAGATACTAAGCAGTTGCTGGCTAACTACGCGTCTGTACCGAATAACATTATTGGCGCGATTGTTGATGCGAACCGTACGCGTAAGGACTTCATTGCAGATTCTATTCTTGCACGTAAGCCTAAGGTGGTCGGCGTGTACCGTTTGATCATGAAAAGTGGTTCCGATAATTTTCGAGCATCATCTATTCAGGGCATCATGAAGCGCATTAAAGCCAAGGGCGTACCCGTTATTATCTATGAACCGGTCATGGAAGAGGATGAGTTTTTCCATTCCCGAGTTGTGCGTGATCTTAATGCGTTCAAAAATGAAGCGGATATTATTATTTCTAACCGCATGACGTCAGAATTAGCTGATGTTGCCGATAAAGTTTATACCCGCGATTTGTTTGGTAGTGATTAATCTCGTCTCCATAAAAAAGGCCTTATAAAAGGCCTTTTTATTTTAATCAGGTCAGTAATTAAACTTTGTAGAAATTACGATACCAGTCAACAAAGTTCTTCACCCCATCTTTTACCGTGGTTTCAGGTTTAAAACCAATTACCTCATACAGTGCTTTAGTGTCTGCGCTGGTTTCCAGTACATCACCTGGCTGTAGTGGTAGCATGTTTTTCTTCGCTTCAATACCCAGAGCATCTTCCAAAGCCTGGATATAGTCCATTAGCTCAACCGGTGAACTATTGCCGATATTGTAGACGCGCCAGGGCGCAATGCTGGCTGCTGGCGTGCCTGTTTCAACGGTCCATTGTGTGTCTGCGTGTGGAATGACATCCTGCAGGCGAATGATTGCTTCTGCGATATCATCAATATAGGTAAAGTCACGCTTCATTTTGCCATAGTTATAGACGTCAATACTCTTCCCTTCCAGCATCGCTTTGGTGAACTTGAACAGCGCCATATCCGGTCGACCCCACGGACCGTAAACGGTGAAAAAACGCAACCCGGTTGTGGGCAATCCGTACAGGTGGGAATAAGTATGGGCCATCAGTTCGTTGGCTTTTTTGGTTGCCGCATACAGAGATACGGGGTGATCAACGGAATCATCCGTTGAGAAAGGCATTTTGCGATTCAGGCCGTAAACTGAACTGGAGGATGCGTAGAGTAAATGCTGAATTTTATTATGGCGACACCCTTCCAGTATGTTCAGAAAGCCTGTGAGATTTGAGTCTGCGTAGGCATGCGGGTTTTCGAGTGAATAACGTACGCCAGCCTGTGCGGCAAGATGAATGACACGTTCAAAATGCCCGGATGCGAAGAGTTCAGTCATGCCTTCACGGTCGGCTAAATCAATATTATTAAACTGGAAACCAGGCTGCGCAAGTAATTCCAGACGAGCTTGTTTAAGACTGACGTCGTAGTAATCGTTCAGATTATCAATACCGACTACTTGATGGCCAGCCTCAAGGAGGCGTTTGCTAACGTGGAAGCCGATGAAACCAGCGGCACCCGTAACCAAGTATTTCATGTTTATTCCTCTTTTTGGCTAAATAATAGCCAGGCACCAACAGGCGCTACTAAAAAGTGGAATGATACCGTTAGATGGTAAAAAAGCTAATTGTTATATTTTTTACGCTTACCATCTTTACTGGTTAGACGGTAAGTATTCACGACATGAATTCATTAAAATGAATTGTAAAGTGCAACGATTGGCGGGCATGAAATCTGATTATTGCTGTTTTTATGCTCATGAAAGTGTTCTTTGAGTATTTACACTTTTGTTTGATCGTATTGATTTTCAGTAGTGATTGAAATACCAATCAAAATCCCTCAAACAATTTGATTTTTTTATCATTAATCCTATGGCATTGCCTCAATTTATAGCTAAACTAATCCCAGTTTAAGTCTTTCCTTATCTAGGGTTTCTATGTCTGTAAGTGATAACAACATGTCCGGGAGCAGTCATGATCCGGAACAGATTGATCTGATTGATTTACTAGTACAGTTGTGGCGCGGGAAAGTAACAATCGTTATTGCGATTGTTATTGCCATAGTGCTTGCTGTGGGCTATCTGGCAGTTGCTAAGGAGAAATGGACCTCTACAGCAATTATCACTCAACCGGATGTTGGTCAGATAGCCACATATAACAACGCCCTCAACGCGTTGTATGGTGTCAGCGCCCCTAAGGTTACTGAGTTACAGGCAAACGTGATTGGCCGTTTTAGCACGTCATTTTCTGCATTGGCGGAAACGCTGGATAATCAGGAAAAGCCTGAAAAACTATCGATTGAGCAGTCTGTAAAAGGGCAACCATTACCGTTGGCGGTTTCTTATGTGGGTGGCTCACCAGAAGACGCTCAGCGTCAGCTCGCCGAATACATTCAACAAACAGATGAAAAGGTTGCCAAAGAGCTGGAACTTGACCTGGTTGATAACATCAAATTGCAAACAACTACGTTGCAAGACTCTCTGAAAACTCAGGAAGTGGTCGCTCAGGAGCAAAAAGATCTGCGAATCAAGCAAATCCAGGAAGCGCTGCGGTATGCAGTGCAGGCGGGTGTGACCAAGCCGCAAATTCAGCAGACGCAGGATGTTACACAGGACAGCATGTTCCTGTTGGGTAGTGATGCCCTGAAGTCCATGATTGAGCACGAATCTACGCGTCCGTTAATATTATCTGACAACTACTTTCAGACCAAGCAAAAGCTGTTGGATATTGTTGGTCTTAAGCTTGAAGGGGCCGAGTTACACGCCTATCGCTATGTGATGAAACCAACGTTACCGATTCGCCGTGACAGCCCGAAAAAAGCGATTACCCTGGTGCTGGCGGTTCTGCTCGGTGGGATGATTGGTGCCGGTGTGGTGCTGGGGCGAAATGCTCTGCGTGGTTACAACGCAAAAGCAGAGTAAGCCTGAACCTGACAACAAAAAACCGGGCTTGCCCGGTTTTTTCATATCTGCAACTTACTGATGACGCTTACGTAAATTCTCTATCACTGTCGTCAGGTCGAGGTCCTGATCCTGCAGCAGCACCAGCAGGTGATACATCAGATCAGAGGCTTCATTTGTCAGCTCAAAGCGGTCGTTCACCGTCGCAGCCAGCGCGGTTTCTACGCCTTCTTCACCCACTTTCTGTGCGATGCGTTTGGTGCCGCTGGCATACAGTTTCGCAGTGTAGGAACTGGCTGGGTCAGCAGTTTTACGTTCGGCCAGTAGTTGCTCAAGTTGATACAGGAACAACCACTGGTGGCTGGTGTCGCCAAAGCAGCTTGAAGTCCCTTTATGGCAGGTCGGGCCTATTGGGTTTACCAGTACCAGCAGGGTGTCGTCATCGCAGTCAGCGGAAATATTGACAACATTGAGAAAATTGCCAGACGTTTCACCCTTGGTCCACAGGCGCTGTTTGGTGCGTGAGAAAAAGGTCACTTTACCGCTTTCGAGCGTTTTATCCAGCGCTTCCGGGTTCATATAACCCAACATCAGCACCTCACCGGAAACCGCATGCTGCACGACGACTGGCATCAGTCCGTCGGTTTTTTCCCAGTCCAGCTCGCGGCATTGTTGCTTCGTTAACATATCCTGATCTCCACGCCCTGTGTTGCCAGGTACGCTTTTAATTTGCCAATATTGATAATTTGTTTGTGGAAGACGGAGGCGGCAAGCGCGCCGTCAACGTCGGCATCCCGGAAAGCTTCGAGAAAGTGTTCCATGGTGCCCGCGCCGCCGGAGGCAATCAGCGGGACGTGGCAAACGTCACGCACTTTTTTCAACTGTTCCAGGTCATAACCGTTACGTACGCCATCCTGATTCATCATGTTCAGGACGATTTCGCCCGCGCCGCGTTTTTGGACTTCCTGCACCCAGTCCAGTGTTTCCCACTGTGTGACGCGGGTACGGCTTTCATCCCCGGTATACTGATTAACGTGATATTTGCCGGTTTCGGCGTCATACCAGGTATCAATGCCCACCACGATGCACTGCACGCCAAAGCGCTCCGCCAGACGAGTAATCAGCTCCGGGTCGGCCAGCGCCGGGGAGTTGATGGAGATCTTGTCCGCCCCGAAGGAGAGAATGCGCGCCGCATCGTCGATGGACTTAATGCCACCGGCAACACAGAACGGAATATCGATCACTTCCGCCACGCGCGATACCCAGCTTTTATCCACTACGCGTCCATCGCTGGAAGCGGTGATATCGTAGAATACCAGTTCATCTGCGCCTTCATCGGCATAGCGTTTTGCCAATGGGACAATGTCGCCAATAATCTCGTGATTACGGAACTGGACGCCTTTTACCACCTGTCCGTCACGGACGTCCAGACAAGGAATTATGCGTTTTGCCAGCATTGTATGGCCTCCTCAACGGTGAACTTACCTTCCAGCAGGGCTCGTCCGACGATAACACCACGAACACCGGTCCCGCGCAGGGCCGCTACGTCCTCGATTCCACCAATACCACCAGATGACTGAAACGCCACCTGCGGATATTTGGCACACACTTCTTCATAAAGCGCGACGTTTGAACCTGCCAGCGTACCGTCGCGGGAAATATCGGTGCACAGCACGTGTTTCAGGCCGACGGGTAAATAGGTCTCAACCAGTTCTTCCAGCGAAACCCCGGAATCTTCCTGCCAGCCACTGACCGCGACCTGTTTATTACCGTTTTCGTCAATACGAACGTCCAGCGCCAGCACCAGCGCGTCGGCACCAAAACGGGCAAACCAGCTTTTGACTATCTCGGGATATTTTACCGCCGTCGAACCCACCACCACGCGCGCCACGCCAGCGTCAAGCAGCGCTGCCACGTCTGCTTCCGTACGCACGCCGCCGCCAACCTGAACTGGAACGTTGACGCCAGCGACCAGCGTTTTGATCAGCGGGATTTGCCGCTGCGCCGGGTCTTTCGCGCCGGTTAAATCAACCAGGTGCAGTACTTCGGCCCCCTGGGCTGCGTAATCCTGCAAACGGGGGAGAGGATCGTTACCGTAATCACGTTGCCTGGCGTAATCGCCCTGATGAAGACGCACCACCGTGCCGTCGATTAAATCTAATGCCGGAATAATCATTACATCTCCAGAAAGTTTTTCAGCAACTGCGCCCCAGCTGCGCCCGAACGTTCCGGGTGAAACTGCACGCCAAAGAAATTGTCCTTTTGTACTGCCGCGGTAAACGGTTCGCCGTAATTGCACTGGGCGATGGTCCACGGGTTTACCGGCATAGCGTAACTGTGTACAAAGTAGAAATACGCGCCATCTTCAATGCCCTGGAACAGACGATTTCCCGCTTGTGGATAGACGCGATTCCAGCCCATATGCGGCAGCGGCAGACCGAAATCGGTCATCTTCGGGACGTCCTGCTCAATAATGCCCAGCAGGGAGACACCGTTACTCTCTTCGCTGCGACGGCCCAGTAGTTGCATACCTAAACAGATCCCCAGCACTGGTTGCGTACAGGCTTTGATCAGCTCAATCAGTTCACGTTCGTGCAACTGGTCCATCGCCGCCTGGGCGGTACCGACGCCTGGCAGAAACAGCTTATCGGCTCGCAGCACTACGTCCGGGTCGCGGCTGACAACAGGATCGTATCCATGGCGTGCGACGGCGGATTTTACCGAGTGCAGGTTGGCGCAGCCGGTGTCCAGAATCACCACGTCCATTACAGCACTCCTTTTGAAGAGGGCAGCGTGTCGCCTTCGACGCGAATCGCCTGACGCAACGTACGACCAAAGGCTTTAAAAAGACTTTCCACTCTGTGGTGGTCATTTTTGCCTTTGGTTTTCAGGTGCAGGGTGACGCCCATGGTGTAAGAGAGTGAGCGGAAGAAGTGTTCGATCATCTCTGTGCTCAGATCGCCAACGCGCTGGTAGGTAAACTCCGCGCGGTACTCCAGGTGCGGGCGGCCGGAGATATCCAGTGCGCAACGCGCCAGGCACTCGTCCATCGGCAGCACAAAACCAAAACGATTGATGCCGCGTTTATCACCTAATGCCAGCTTTAAAGCTTCACCCAGCGCCAGACCGGTATCTTCAACGGTGTGGTGATCGTCTATATATAGATCGCCCTTGACGGCTATCTCCATGCGAAAACCGCCGTGGGTGGCGATTTGGTCCAGCATGTGGTCAAAGAAGCCAACGCCGGTATTGATTTTGCTACGGCCTTCGCGGTCCAGCCAGACTTTGACGTCAATCTGCGTTTCTTTGGTATTACGCTCAACGTGCGCGTAGCGGTCACGTTTGGTCAGCTGCTCGCCGATCATCACCCAGTTCAGGGTGTCGCGATGGTAACGCAATCCGCTAATGCCCATGTTTTCAGCGAGCTGAATATCGGTCGCCCGGTCGCCAATGACGTAGCTGTTCGCCATATCCATGGCCTGTTCAACCAGATACTGTTCAACCAGCTTCACTTTTGGCTTACGGCAATCGCACTCGTCCGCTGGCAGGTGCGGGCAAATCAGTACCTCATCAAATGTCACACCCTGAGAGGTGAAAATTTGCATCATCAGGTTATGCGGACCGTCAAAATCAGCCTGTGGGAAACTCTGCGTTCCGAGTCCATCCTGGTTAGTGATCATAACCAGCTTAAAACCTGCTTTTTGCAGTTTCAGCAAAACGGGAACAACTTCCGGCTCGAAGGCGAGTTTGTCAAAGCGATCGACCTGAAAGTCACTCGGCGGTTCGGAAATCAGGGTTCCATCACGGTCAATAAAAAGATACTTCTGGCTCATACTTGCTCCGCACGTAAGGCGTCAATGACGCGCTGGCTCTCTTCACGGGTTCCGACAGTAATTCGCAGGCAGCCGCTTAACGAAGGTTGTTTATTCTGATCTCGTAAGATAATGCCCTGATCCCACAAAGATTTAAATACGCTACTTGATGCGGTGAAGCGCGCCAGAACATAGTTGGTTTCAGAGTCGAAAACCTGTTCTACACAGCGAATCGTTTTCAGGTTATCTACCAGATACTGACGCTCTTCCAGGATCTGCTCTACGCGTTTACGCATGGCGGAAATCCCTTGCGGCGTCAGGGCCTGGGCGGCGATATCTGCCACCGGCGTAGAGAGTGGGTAAGGGGCAATCACCTTTAACAGCAGATTGATAACCTCTTCATTCGCCAGCGTAAACCCGCAGCGTAAACCGGCGAGAGCAAACGCTTTTGACAACGTGCGTAATATCACCAGATGCGGATACTCAGACAGCCAGCCTGCCAGCGTGGCTTGCGGGCAAAACTCAATATAGGCCTCATCAGCGACCACAATAGCTTTACCCTGCGTCATTTCGAGCAGTGAACGCAGATCCTGCGGGTTAATCAACTGGCCGGTTGGGTTATTAGGGCTGCAAACGTAGACCACCTTCACGCCATCAATCTTGTCCGCGATGCCTTGCAAATCCAGCTGCCAGTTTTCAAGGGTCGGAACGGTGCGGCATTCGACGCCAATCGTTTCGGCGCTGACGCTGTACATGCCGTAAGTCGGCGGGCAGTAGAGAATGGCATCTTTACCGGGTTCGCAAAACGCGCGCACCAGCAGCTCGATCCCTTCATCTGCGCCGCGGCTGACCAGCACCTGCTCCGGTTTGACGCCAGCATACTGCGCGTAATTCTCAATCACCGCTTTCGGCTGACACTCCGGGTAGCGGTTCAGCGTTTGTTGACTGAGATGGAACTCCACGGCGGTGGGATATTCATTCGCGTTGAGCCAGACATCGCCGTTACCGCCGAGACGACGGGCAGACTGATAGGGCGTTAATTCGCGAACATTCTTACGGGCTAAATCAGTGACGCTGAGAAAGTTGTCAGTGCTCATGCTTGCTCCTTCAGGGCGTTAACGCGCAGGGTAACGGCATTTTTGTGGGCGGTCAGTAGCTCAGCCGCGGCCAGGGTTTCAATGGTGGCGGCCAGCGCAGAGAAACCTTGTGGTGTTAATTCCTGTACGGTCATGCGTTTCTGGAAATCAGCGAGCCCCAGACTGGAACAGGTTGCGGTATAACCGTAGGTTGGCAGCACGTGGTTGGTACCGGAAGCGTAGTCGCCTGCGGATTCCGGCGACCAGTCGCCGAGGAACACCGAACCGGCGCTGGTGATCTCATCAACCAGTTCACGTGCGTTGCGGGTCTGAATAATCAGGTGTTCTGGACCGTAGGCGTTAGAAATGGCCACGCACTGCGCCAGATCTTTGGCGATAATCAGCCGACTGGCACTGAGCGCCTGGCGGGCGGTCTCAGCGCGGGAAAGCTCAGCGAGCTGGCGTTCAACGGTTTTGGCAACGCCTTCGGCAAGCGTAGCGTCTGGCGTCAGTAGGATAACCTGCGAGTCGGGGCCGTGTTCTGCCTGAGAAAGCAGGTCGGAGGCAACAAAGTCCGGCGTCGCGCCGCTGTCGGCGATAACCAGCACTTCGGACGGGCCAGCAGGCATGTCGATGGCCGCGCCGTCAAGACGCTGGCTGACCTGACGTTTGGCTTCGGTCACATACGCATTGCCCGGCCCGAAGATTTTATCGACCTTAGGAATAGATTCGGTGCCCAGCGCCAGCGCGGCAATAGCCTGCGCGCCACCCACATTAAACACCTCTTTTACACCACACAGCTGCGCGGCGTAGAGAATTTCATCGGCAATCGGCGGCGGTGAGCACAGCACCACTTTTTTGCAGCCGGCGATACGCGCCGGGGTCGCCAGCATTAATACGGTAGAGAACAGCGGCGCTGAACCGCCAGGAATATACAGGCCCACGGAAGCGATAGGGCGGGTAACCTGCTGGCAGCGCACACCCGGCTGAGTTTCGATATCCACCGGCGGCAGGATCTGAGCGGTGTGGAAAGTATCAATATTACGCACCGCCACCTGCATAGCTTGTTTCAGTTCGTCGCTCAGGCGACTACTGGCTTGCTGGATTTCTTCCTCGGTGACGCGCAGCGCGCCGACCTCGGTTTTATCAAACTTCGCGCTGTATTCACGCAGCGCCCGGTCACCGTTATTTTTGACGTTCTCAAGGATCTCGGCCACCGTACGGCTGATGCTTTCCGAGGCGGAAATAGCCGGGCGCATCAGCAGTTCGCGTTGCTGCTCGGGGCTACAGCTATTCCAGTCAATCAGGGTATTGAAGCTCATGGCTATCACTCCATCATCTTCTCAATTGGCAGCACCAGAATTGAGCTGGCACCGAGCGCTTTCAGTTTTTCCATTGTTTCCCAGAACAGGGTTTCGCTGCTGACCATGTGCATGGCAACACGCTGCTGGTCGCCGGCCAGCGGCAGAATGGTCGGACGCTCAGCGCCAGGCAGCAGGGCGATAACTTCGTCCAGACGCTCGCTCGGCGCGTGCATCATGATGTATTTGGATTCACGAGCCTGAATAACGCCCTGAATACGGGTCAGCAATTTGTCGATCAGTTGTTGCTTGGCGTCGGCCATTTCGCCGTCGCGCTGAATCAGGCAGGCTTTAGAGCGGTAAATGACTTCCACTTCACGCAGACCGTTGGCTTCAAGCGTTGCGCCGGTGGACACCAGATCACAAATCGCGTCGGCCAGACCCGCACGGGGAGCGACTTCTACAGAGCCGTTTAACAGACAGGATTTAAACGACACCCCTTTTTGATCGAGATAACGTTTGAGCAGGTGTGGGTAAGAGGTAGCGATACGCTTACCGTTCAGCGCTGCCGGGCCATCCCAGGCTTCATCAACCGGGGTTGCCAGCGAAAGACGGCAGCCGCCGAAGTCCAGACGACGCAGGGTAAAATAGCGAGGGTCTTCACCCTGTGCCCGGCGGTTGAGCAGTTCCTCTTCCAGAACGTTTTCCCCGATGATGCCGAGGTCAACAACGCCATCCATCACTAGACCCGGGATATCATCATCACGTACGCGCAGAATATCGATAGGCATATTCTCTGCCATTGCAATCAGGCGCTGGGTGTGAAGATTAATTTTAATGCCGCAACGGGCCAGCAATTCGCGTGAATCATCGCTTAAACGGCCAGATTTCTGCATAGCTATGCGTAAACGGGTGTTGTCTAACATTCTTTATTCCTCGTTATCCTGTCTGAATCAGTTTGGGTCACGCACAAAAAAAAGCCCCCGGAAGAAATCTTCCGGGGGCTTTCTCATACGCTCATGCACCGCTGGAAGATTTAAATGTCTCCCAGCACACATCGCCTGAAAGACTAGTCAGGATGATGGTGATGATGGTGTTTGAATTGAGCGCGTGTCATAAATTTTCTCGATGAATGTTTATTCATTTGATGTCTTTTAACCTAAACCACTTTAGCTACGGAAAGCAAGGGCTTTTTTTGATCATTAATTCATTTCATATTGATACTATGAATTGTCAGCCACCGTGGGCTGGCGTAGCCTTGCGTTATAGGCCAAAAGTCAGGAGAGAAGGCATGAAAAAGGTCGCAATTGTCGGATTAGGTTGGTTAGGCATGCCGTTAGCCATGTCGCTGGCGGCGAGAGGCTGGCAGGTTACCGGCAGCAAAACCACATTGGATGGGGTGGAAGCGGCCCGCATGAGCGGTATCGAGAGTTACTCGCTGCGCCTGGAACCTGAACTGGTCTGTGAGGCTGACGATCTCGACGCACTGATGGACGCCGATGCGTTGGTTATTACGCTGCCTGCACGCCGTAGCGGTCCTGGGGAAGCATTTTACCTGCAGGCAATGCAGGAACTGGTCGACAGCGCGCTGGCGTATCGGATCCCTCGGATTATTTTTACCAGTTCGACGTCAGTCTATGGTGACGTTCAAGGAACAGTGAAAGAGGGGACGCCGCGTAATCCGGTCACGGCAAGTGGTCGTGTTCTGAAAGAACTTGAAGACTGGTTGCACAATTTACCTGGCACGTCGGTGGATATTTTGCGTCTGGCCGGGTTAGTTGGTCCGGGAAGACATCCTGGTCGCTTCTTTGCCGGCAAGACGGCACCAGACGGACATCATGGCGTCAATCTGGTGCATCTGGACGATGTGGTTTCTGCCATCACGTTACTGCTGCAAGCGCCTAAAGGGGGACACATCTATAATATATGTGCGCCTATGCATCCGGCGCGTAACGTGTTCTATCCGCAGATGGCCCGCCAGTTGGGGATGGAGCCGCCGGAATTTCGCGACGGTACGGATAACGGTAAAGGTAAAGTCATTGATGGCAACCGTATTTGTAATGAGCTTGGGTTTGAGTACCAGTATCCTGATCCGCTGGTGATGCCGATGGAGTGACAAGCCAGCAGAGTGCCGCTGTATACCGCCAGGGGGCGAGTATGAAACCACTGCTGGACGTTCTTATCATCCTCGATGCCTTAGAAAAAGAGGGCAGTTTCGCGGCGGCGTCGGCAAAATTGTTTAAGACGCCGTCTGCGCTTAGCTACACCGTCCATAAGCTGGAAAGCGATCTTAATATTCAGCTACTCGATCGCAGCGGGCACCGGGCTAAGTTCACCCGCACCGGACAGATGCTGCTGGAAAAGGGGCGGGAGGTGCTACATATCGTCCGTGAACTCGAAAAGCAGGCTATTAAACTACACGAAGGCTGGGAGAATGAACTGGTTATTGGCGTAGATGATACGTTTCCCTTTTCACTGCTGGCCCCACTCATCGAGTCTTTCTATCAACACCACAGCGTGACGCGTCTGAAATTTATCAATGGCGTACTGGGTGGCTCATGGGATGCCCTCACTCAGGGCCGGGCGGATATTATTGTCGGTGCCATGCATGAACCCCCTGCAGCGAGCGAATTTGGTTTTGCGCGGCTAGGGGTTCTGGAACAGATATTCGTGGTTGCGCCGCATCACCCGCTGGCGCAGGAACAGGAACCGTTAAATCGTCGTACTATTCGCCGTTTTCGCGCCATTGTAGTGGGCGACAATGCGCAGCATGCCAACGTCTCAGGTTCTCAGGTGCTTGACGATCAGGAAGCCATTACCGTTTTTGACTTCAAAACCAAGCTGGAACTACAAATCAGCGGCCTGGGATGTGGCTATATTCCGCGCTATCTGGCGCAGCGATTTCTGGAGAGCGGCGCACTGATTGAGAAAAAAGTGGTCGCGCAAATTGTCCTTGAACCCGTGTGGATAGGCTGGAATGAACAGACCGCCGGGTTGGCCAGTGCCTGGTGGCGGGATGAAATTTTAGCAAATAGTGCTATTGCGGGGGTGTATGTTAAAACGGCTGCTGACAAATCAATCAGTTAAGAAAAAATATTCTTTTGTGGCCACTTCAATCTCTTGTTATTTCTCCCCAATTTAGTGCAAAATACGCCGCTTGCAAAAAATGACATTAACCGACGTTTTAATACGCGTCGGTTATTTTTTTGCATCAAACCAATCATTCATAAAAGAGGCCGGGCTTCGTACCGGATAGATACTTACTTAAAAATCGACAGTTGTTGTCGCTGAGGATTAACAAAAAATGGGGCAATTTTTTGCTTACGCGACGGTTTTCGCCGTAATGGGGGATAACCATGTCGCATAACGCTACTCCAAACACCTCTCGCGTGGAATTACGTAAAACGCTTACGCTGGTTCCGGTTGTCATGATGGGCCTTGCCTATATGCAGCCGATGACGCTGTTCGATACATTCGGTATCGTATCAGGAATGACCGATGGTCACGTCCCGACAGCTTACGCCTTTGCACTGATCGCCATCCTTTTTACCGCACTGAGCTACGGTAAACTGGTACGCCGCTATCCGTCTGCAGGCTCTGCCTACACTTACGCCCAGAAATCCATTAGCCCGACAGTTGGCTTTATGGTGGGTTGGTCATCACTGTTGGACTACCTGTTCGCCCCGATGATCAACATTCTGTTGGCGAAAATTTATTTTGAAGCGCTGGTGCCCTCGATTCCATCGTGGATGTTCGTGGTGGCGCTGGTGGCCTTTATGACCGCCTTCAACCTGCGTAGCCTTAAATCCGTTGCGAATTTCAACACCGTAATCGTGTTGTTGCAGGTGGTGCTGATTGCGGTGATCCTCGGCATGGTCGTTTATGGCGTGTTCGAAGGGGAAGGTGCCGGTACGCTGGCGAGCAGCCGTCCATTCTGGTCTGGTGATGCCCACGTGATCCCGATGATCACCGGTGCGACCATCCTGTGCTTCTCGTTCACCGGTTTTGACGGTATCAGCAACCTGTCAGAAGAAACCAAAGACGCTGAGCGCGTGATCCCGCGTGCGATTTTCCTGACCGCGCTGATTGGTGGCCTGATCTTTATCGTCTCCACCTATCTGTTGCAGTTGTACTTCCCGGATATTTCGCGCTTTAAGGATCCAGATGCTTCGCAGCCGGAAATCATGCTGTATGTTGCCGGTAAGTTCTTCCAGGTCGGCGCGCTGATTTTCTCTACCATTACCGTACTGGCGTCCGGTATGGCGGCGCATGCAGGCGTTGCGCGTCTGATGTACGTGATGGGTCGTGACGGCGTATTCCCGAAAAGCTTCTTCGGTTATGTACACCCGAAATGGCGTACTCCGTCCATGAACATCATTCTGGTTGGGGCGATTGCTCTGTTGGCAATCAACTTCGACTTGGTGATGGCGACGGCGCTGATTAACTTTGGTGCGCTGGTGGCATTTACCTTCGTTAACCTGTCGGTAATCTCCCAGTTCTGGATCCGTGAGAAGCGTAACAAGACGCTGAAAGATCACTTCCAGTACCTGTTCCTGCCAATGTGCGGTGCGCTGACCGTTGGCGCGCTGTGGGTGAACCTGGAAGAAAGCTCAATGGTTCTGGGCCTGATCTGGGCGGGTATCGGTCTGATCTACCTGGCTTGCGTGACCAAAAGCTTCCGTAACCCGGTCCCGCAGTACGACGAAGATATCGCGTAATAACTGCATTTAGCTGAAAAAAAACGGAGACATGTTCTCCGTTTTTTTATACGTGGGATTTATACAATCTCTTCGGCATACTGCCAGAGTGATTTCAGCAGCATCAACTTTTCTTTGTTATCCGCATATTGCTGGCTCAATAGCTGCAATTCATTGGCGTAATTTTGCAAAAACTCCGGTGTGAATACCTGACGACGATGGTCCAGCCAGCGCTGCTGTTCAGCTTCGTCCAGCGTTCCCGGGAAGTTACGTGCACGATAATTAAACAACAGTTTTTCAATGCGCTTATCGACAAAGGAGATATCCAGCGCCGGTAAATTGCGTGGTTCGGTTTCCAGAACGATTTTCATCGCCGCACGGTCAGCATCGCTGAAAAAGCCGTTGTACAGTTGGGCATCCACGTTATCTGATGGAGTAAAGGGTTCCGCATCGGCAAAGATCGCGACCACTTTGTCGCGTATCTGCGGGTTTTCGCGCAGAACTTTGAGATTATCCAGACAATGCTGGCGGTTAATGCCAAGACGGTCGGCGTCTTCCGGACGCAGGGTATTCGCCTGTGCCAGTACCGGGCATTTGTTGATGTGCACCAATTTAACCGGTACGGCCGGGTTATCACCCAGATCCGCTTTAGACGTGTAGAGCCGCTCGCGCAGGGCGTCGCTGTCGAGTTCGAGCAGCGGCGAAATATCACCAGCTAAGTCGACCATAATAACCGCGTTACGATTCTCCGGATGCCACGCCAATGGCGCCACCCAACTGGTGTTACCGCGCCATGCGCCGAACATACCAGAGACATGGACCAGAGGTTTCATTTGCGGGACATCAACCAACGCGGCCAGCTTGTGCTTATTACGATGGCTGTAGAGATAATCAAACAGACGCGGCTGACGTGACTTCACTAATTGCGCCATTGCGATCGTGGCGTATACGTCCGCCATCGCATCGTGAGCATTGGCATGCTCAATACCATTAGCTTTGGTCAAATGCTCCAGGCGGAAGCTGGGTAAGCCGTCGTCGTTTTCCGGCCAGTTAATGCCTTCAGGGCGCAGGGCATAGCAGGCGCGCATCACATCCAGCAGATCCCAGCGCGAATTATCGTTCTGCCAACTCCAGGCATAGGGATCGTAGAAATTGCGATACAGGATGTTGCGCGTCACCTCATCATCGAAGCGCACGTTGTTATAGCCCAGGATACAGGTTTTCGGCACGGTGAACAGGGCGTGGATGCGCGCAGCAAAAGCGGCTTCATTCTCTCCCTTTTCACGTGCTACCTGCGGTGTGATACCCGTAATCAACACCGCCTCAGGCTGCGGCAGATAATCGTCCGCGGGTTTGCAATAAAAGACTTCTGGTTCACCGATGATGTTGAAATCATTATCTGTGCGGATAGCCGCAAATTGCGCGGGTCTGTCCAGCGCCGGATGGGTACCAAAGGTCTCGTAATCGTGGAAGAGAAAACCAGGTTGCTGCTTGCCGTCATTCATTGTTCAGTTATGTCCGGGATCAATTTAGCGCTCGTCCAAGAATACCAAAAAATAGTGAGATAATCAGCTATGGAATTATCGAAGCTGGATTGTGTACGCAATAAAGTTGAGATAAACAGGACTTTTTATAGAATTAATAAATAAATTCCGCACTGTTAAAATAAATTACGGAAATAAAATATCTTGGAGTTGCGGATTTGTAAACAATCTAATTGATAACCATTATTGTTATTTTCTTCTTCTTTTATTGTGTTCTGGAAACTTTAAAAGTCTTTTATAAACAAAGAGTTTTTATTTGTGTCAATTCGCTGTCATGCATTGTAATGAAATGTGATTGATGTAAAAAATAAATATTCTAAACGCCATATAATTATTGGATATATCTAATAACAGGAGGTTATATGAGCATTAGTCGGCGTAATTTTTTGCGAGGAGTGGGTATAGGCTGTTCAGCCTGTGCGATAGGCAGTTTCCCGCCTGGGGCACTGGCACGAAATTCTCCTGAGAGTATCAAAGGGAAGACATCCCTGACGCCAAGTTTGTGTGAAATGTGTTCTTATCGTTGCCCGATACAGGCGCAGGTAATTAATAACAAAACGGTTTTTATTCAAGGGAACCCTAATGCGCCTCAACAAGGCACGCGTGTCTGCGCTCGTGGCGGCAGCGGCGTTAGCCTGGTCAACGACCCTCATCGCATTGTTAAACCCATGAAACGCACAGGACCTCGCGGGAGCGGAGAATGGCAGGTTATTAGCTGGGAACAAGCGTATAAAGAAATTGCCGAAAAAATGACGGCAATCAAAACGCAGCATGGTCCTCAGGGCGTCGTGTTTTCTTCTAAATCCGGTTCGCTTTCAGGGCATTTATTTCAACTGGCGACGGCTTTCGGATCGCCAAACACCTTTACGCACGCGTCGACATGCCCTGCCGGAAAATCGATTGCCGCCAAAGTGATGATGGGCGGCGATTTGGCCATGGATATCGCCAATACCCGTTATATGGTCTCTTTTGGTCACAACCTTTATGAAGGGATTGAGGTTGCCGAAACGCATGAACTGATGACGGCGCAGGAAAAGGGCGCAAAAATGGTCAGCTTCGACCCCCGTCTGTCCGTCTTCTCCAGCAAGGCGGATGAATGGCATGCGCTCAAACCGGGCGGCGACTTGCCGGTGTTGATGGCCATGTGTCACGTCATGATCAATGAAAAATTGTATGACGCGGACTTCGTTGCGCGCTACACCACAGGGTTTGACCAACTGGCAGAAGCAGTACAAGAGACCACGCCAGAATGGGCGCAACAGCAAGCTGATGTGCCTGCTGATGTCATTGTTCGGGTCACCCGAGAAATGGCCGCCTGCGCGCCTCATGCTATCGTCAGCCCGGGCCATCGTGCGACGTTCTCGCAAGAAGAAATTGATATGCGGCGCATGATTTTTACCCTCAATGTGCTGCTTGGCAATATTGAGCGTGAAGGCGGTTTGTACCAGAAAAAAGCGGCGGCAACTTATAATAAGCTGGCTGGCGAGAAGGTCGCTCCGGTGCTGGCAAAACCCGATGTCAAATTACCCAAGCCAACGGCGCAGCGTATCGATTTGGTAGCCCCGCAGTTTAAGTACATCGCGGCGGGAGGTGGTGTGGTGCAAAGCATCATTGATGCTGTGTTAAACCAGATGCCTTATCCGGTGAAGGGATGGATTATGTCCCGACACAACCCTTTCCAAACCGTTACCTGTCGACCAGATCTGGTCAAAACCGTTGAACAGCTCGACCTTGTGGTCAGTTGTGATGTTTATCTAAGCGAAAGCGCGGCGTATGCCGACTACCTTTTGCCTGAATGTACTTACCTTGAGCGCGATGAAGAAGTTTCAGACATGTCGGGTCTGAATCCAGCCTATGCCCTGCGCCAGCAGGTAGTAGAACCTATTGGTGATGCGCGTCCAAGCTGGCAAATCTGGAAAGAGCTGGCCGTGCAGTTAGGCCTTGGGCAATTCTACCCATGGCAGGATATGCAAACGCGTCAGTTATACCAGCTTAATGGCGATCATGCGCTGTCTGCTGAACTGCGTGAGAAAGGGTATCGGGAGTGGGGTATTCCGTTACTGCTGCGTGAACCTGAAGCGGTGCGTCAGTTTGTGGAACGCTATCCGGGCGCGGTGGCGGTTGACAGCGACGGTACCTATGGCGAGCAACTGCGCTTTAAATCCCCTTCAGGAAAAATAGAGCTTTATTCTGAAGAGCTGGAGACGCTCCTGCCTGGCTACGGTATTCCGCGCGCGCGCAATTTTGCGCTCAAAGGCGATAGTGAGCTCTATTTTATCCAGGGAAAAGTGGCGGTTCATACCAACGGTGCGACGCAATACGTGCCACTGCTTAGCGAGTTGATGTGGGATAACGCGGTGTGGATCCACCCGCAAACGGCCCGTGAAAAAGGCATCAAAAGCGGCGATGACATCTGGCTGGAAAATGCGACCGGCAAGGAAAAAGGCAAAGCGCTGGTCACCGCCGGAATTCGGCCCGATACGCTGTTTGTTTATATGGGGTTTGGCGCCAAGGCGGGAGCCAAAACCGCAGCGACAACGCACGGTATCCATTGCGGTAATTTGCTTCCGCATGTCACCAGTCCGGTTTCCGGTACAGTGGTGCACACCGCTGGCGTTAGGCTTCGTCGGGCATGAGAAAGGAGAACATCATGAATCAAGCAACAAACCCTTATGTCATGCTGCATGACGAGAAACGCTGTATCGGCTGTCAGGCATGTACGGTTGCCTGCAAAGTTTTGAATGACGTGCCAGAGGGATTTAGCCGTCTACAGGTGCAGATCCGTTCACCTGAACATGAACCCGAGGTGCTATCCCACTTCCAGTTTGTTCGCGTTTCCTGTCAGCATTGTGAAGATGCGCCGTGTGTCAGCGTTTGTCCGACCGGTGCGTCATTTCGCGACGAAAATGGCATTGTGCAAGTGGATAAGTCTCGCTGTATTGGCTGTGACTATTGCGTTGCCGCTTGTCCGTTCCACGTCCGTTATCTCAATCCGCAAACGGGAATTGCCGACAAATGTAACTTTTGCGCAGATACCCGGCTGGAGACTGGACAATCGCCCGCCTGCGTTTCCGTTTGCCCGACGGATGCGCTGAAATTTGGTCGTCGTGACGACCCGGAAATTCAGCACTGGATAAATCAAAAAGAGGTTTATCGCCAGCAGGATACGCGTAGCGGCCCGGTGAGTGTTTATCGGCGTAAAGAGATCCATCAGGAGGGTAAAGCATGAATTCTATCTGGGGAGCAGAGCTTAACTATGCGCCGGACTACTGGCCGCTGTGGCTCATTTATGCAGGCGTTGTTATTGTGCTGATGATTGCGGGCCTGGTTATACACGCGCTGTTACGTCGGATGTTGTCACCCAAAACAGCAACTGGAGAAGAACATCGGGATTACCTCTATTCGCTGGCAGTTCGCCGCTGGCACTGGGGTAATGCGCTGCTTTTTATCCTGCTTCTGCTGAGTGGCCTGTTTGGGCACTTCTCTGTCGGACCGGTGGCATTGATGGTGCAGGTACATACCTGGTGCGGTTTCGCCCTGTTGGCCTTCTGGGTTGGTTTTGTGCTAATCAACGCAACCAGCGGCAACGGTTGTCATTATCGGGTGAAGTTTAACGGGTTGATATCACGCTGCTTGTTGCAAACGCGCTTTTATCTGTATGGCATCATGAAAGGTGAGCCGCACCCGTTTGCAGCAACGGCAGAGAGTAAATTTAACCCGCTACAACAGTTGGCTTATCTGGCCATCATGTATGCGCTGGTTCCGCTGTTGATCATTACCGGGTTGTTATGTCTCTACCCGCAGGTAATAGGGGCAGGGCCTGTGATGCTGGTGCTGCATATGGTGTTGGCGATTGTCGGCTTACTGTTCATCTGTGCACATATTTACCTGTGCACGCTGGGTGACACACCGGGGCAAATTTTCCGCAGCATGATAGATGGCTATCATCGTCATCGCACCCATCACGCAGAGACAGCACCGCGCAAAGGGTAATGCCCGCCGCGGTTGATATCTGAAAACCTTTCCTTACAGCAAGAAAATGTGCCTTATGTCACATTTTCTTGCAATTTATCCATGTTTGTTCGCCAGAACTTCCGTAAAAAGAACGGCTATTTCTCCATTTCCTGAGGACATGCTGTTGAAACGCCGTTTGTTTATTGCCGCTTCACTCTTTGCGATGAGTTTTTCGCCCGCGTACGCGACCGAGGTCGTAAGCTTTTCCCCACAGCCACCTGCGATTAATGCCGGGGCGTGGGTATTAATGGATTACACCACGGGCCAAATCCTGACAGCCGGAAATGAACACCAGCAGCGCAACCCTGCCAGCCTGACCAAGCTGATGACTGGTTATGTTGTCGATCGCGCAATCGACAGCAAGCGTATTAGTCCGACAGATATTGTCACCGTTGGGCGCGACGCCTGGGCGAAAGATAATCCGGTATTCGTCGGTTCATCTTTAATGTTCCTGAAAGAAGGGGATCGCGTTTCTGTGCGCGACCTGAGTCGCGGGTTAATTGTTGATTCCGGTAATGATGCCTGTGTGGCGCTGGCGGATTACATCGCCGGAGGGCAGCCGCAGTTTGTCGCGATGATGAACAACTATGTGCAAAAGCTGAACCTGCGGGATACGCATTTTGAAACGGTACATGGTCTGGATGCGCCAGGTCAGCATAGCTCAGCTTACGATCTGGCCGTGCTGTCGCGAGCTATCATCCATGGAGAGCCGGATTTCTACCATATGTACAGTGAAAAAAGCCTTACCTGGAACGGAATCACGCAGCAAAACCGTAACGGTTTGTTGTGGGATAAAACCATGAACGTCGATGGTCTGAAGACTGGGCATACCTCCGGCGCTGGATTCAACCTGATTGCTTCTGCTGTTGATGGGCAGCGCCGCCTGATTGCGGTTGTGATGGGGGCGGAGAGTGCGAAAGGACGTGAAGACCAGGCGAGAAAACTGCTGCAATGGGGACAACAGAACTTCGATACCGTGCAGGTTTTACGTAGCGGTAAGCAGGTCGGTATTGAACGGATCTGGTATGGCGATAAAGAAAAAATTAGCCTTGGCACAGAGCAGGATTTCTGGATGGCCCTGCCTAAAGCCGAAGTCGCGAATATCAAGGCAAAATATGTTCTTGATAAGAAAGAACTGGTCGCCCCCATTGCAGCCCATCAACGTGTGGGGGAAATTGAACTCTACGATCGGGATAAACTGGTGGCGCACTGGCCTCTGGTTACGCTGGAGTCTGTCAACGAAGGTGGCGTCTTCTCGCGTTTGAGCGATTACTTCCGCCATAAGGCGTAGTTTTCCTGATGTGCCTGACTGGCAAGAGTGCGAATCTGCTCACATAATAATCACTGATTCCTTGTGGCCGTCATACCTAAAAATTACACTGTATATAAATACAGTGTAATAACGGAGGTTATATGGAGTACGAGATAAAGCAGGTCGGGAAACGCATAATTGCCGGTTTCCATATGGTTGGACCGTGGGAACAAACGGTAAAGCAAGGTTTCGAACAGTTAATGATGTGGGTCGACGGTAAGCAGATCGTACCGCTGGAATGGATAGCCGTTTATTACGACAATCCTGACGTTGTTCCGGCGGAAAAACTGCGTTGTGATACCGTGGTGTCTGTGCCTGAAGGTTTTGAGATCCCGGAAAACAGCGAAGGCGTGATCCAGACCGAGCTGGCAGGTGGCGACTATGCTATAGCCGTTGCGCGCGTTGAAAATCATGACTTCGCGACGCCGTGGTATCAGTTTTTTGAGCGCCTGATGCAGGATTCGACGTATGCGATAGCGGCTAAACCCTGTTTTGAAGTTTATATGAACAACGGCATGGAGGACGGTTACTGGGACATTGAAATGTACGTGCCGGTACAGTTGAAGTAACTGTTTTTGGTGTAAATCAGGATGAATGTCCTGGTTATCAGGATGATGTTTTCACCGTAAAAACAGGTACAATTCGCTTCTTTGCTATTCCCTGACGGAGTGCATGAGTGCGTGCAGATAAGTCGCTGAGTCCTTTTGAAATTCGTTTGTATCGTCATTATCGTGTGGTGCATGGCATTCGCATTGCGCTGGCGTTTCTTCTTACTTTTCTGTTGGTACGCCTGTTAAACATTCCCGAAGGTACATGGCCTCTGATCACGCTGGTGGTGATTATGGGGCCAATTTCTTTTTGGGGTAACGTTGTTCCCAGAGCGTTTGAGCGTATAGGCGGAACGATCCTGGGCTCGGTGCTTGGATTGATTGCCCTGCGTCTGGAACTCTTTTCGCTTCCGCTAATGCTGATCTGGTGCGCGGTGGCGATGTTTCTCTGTGGCTGGTTGGCATTGGGTAAAAGGCCGTATCAGGCGCTGCTGATTGGCATTACGCTTGCCGTGGTCGTGGGGGCGCCTGCCGGAGATATGAATACCGCGTTATGGCGCGGTGGCGATGTTATTTTGGGCTCGTTACTGGCGATGTTGTTTACCGGCATCTGGCCGCAGCGGGCATTTATACACTGGCGTATCCAATTGGCACATTGTGTGACGGGATATAATCGGGTGTATCAGGCCGCGCTTTCCCCTAATTTGCTTGAGCAACCGCGGCTTGAGAAGCATTTACAGCAGCTCTTAAGCGACGTTGTCAAAATGCGCGGGCTCATCGTTCCCGCCAGTAAAGAAACCCGTATTCAAAAATCAATTTTTGAGGCTATTCAAACGGTTAACCGCAATCTGGTCTGCATGCTTGAGCTGCAAATTAATGCACTTTGGGCCAGCCGCACCAGCCACTTTGTCATGCTGAATGCGCAAACTTTGCGTGAAACTCAGCTCAGGACGCAGCAGGCGCTACTGACCATAACCCACGCCTTGTACGAAGGGAATCCGCAGCCGGTGCTTGCCAATACGGAAAAGCTCAATGACACCGTGGCGGAGTTACGTCAGCTCATTGCTGAGCATAAAGGCGATTATGTCGCAGAAACGCCCATTCACGGCTCGTTTGGTTGAACATGGAAATGGCGCGACAGCTGGAGTTGCTCTCACATTTAATCTGTCGCGCGCTGCGCAAATAAAGAGCAGATGAGGCGATAGGTTCTACTGCTGCTTCGATTCAGCAAAGATTAGAGGTATGATACTGAAAAAGGCTAAAACCATTGGTAACTGCAATGGCTTTACCCTCGATAATTCAGGTTTCAACCATGCATTGTCGATGCAGATGCAACTTGAAGTATGGCGGGCATGAAAGTAATGTTGACCCACTTTAGCCGTTGTTTTAACGAATCCGAATCTCACATTATCAGGGGTGTAAAAATGGAAACTACCAAGCCTTCTTTCCAGGACGTGCTGGAATTTGTTCGTCTGTTCCGTCGTAAAAACAAACTGCAACGTGAAATTCAGGACGTTGAGAAAAAGATCCGTGACAACCAGAAACGCGTTCTGCTGTTGGACAACCTGAGCGACTACATCAAGCCTGGAATGAGCGTGGAAGCGATTCAGGGCATTATCGCCAGTATGAAAAGCGATTATGAAGATCGTGTTGATGATTACATCATCAAAAACGCTGAGATCTCTAAAGAGCGCCGCGACATCTCTAAAAAGCTGAAAGCGATGGGCGAAGTGAAAAACGCCGATGCGAAAGCTGAGTAACGATTTTATGCTCGTTTGGGTCGCTGCTTAGCGGCGGCCCTTATTGCAGTTCGACCCCGCCAGTTACCATCCGCAACAAATGTTGTTCCGGCCAGTGCAATGTTAATTTTTTCTGCGTCAGCATCCATTTAATGTAGTCCACATCATGACGCTTTCTGTCGAGCATCAGACCGACGACGCTGCCGCTGTGCGCGACGTTGACACCGTATAAATCACATTCTTCTACCAGTGCTAATAGTGAATCAAAATCTGGTTTAGGTAACAGCAACTGGCTGGCGATCGCGCTCAGCGTGGCGGCCTCGCCCATCCGATAAGGGTTTTGACTGATACAGGCTTCCTGTACCTTTTCCCATGCGCGTTTCAGTGCTGGGGCGCCCGCCAGTAGCCCTGACTGACGTGGAGTACGGTGATAATCAGCAGTAAGCAAGATTTCCGGACTTTCGAGAACCAGCAGATCGAGTTGAGGCTGGGATTCACAGGCAATTTGCGTGGAGGCGTCGTTATGATCGAACAGCGTAAGCTGGCGGAAAACGGTGCTGTCGGTAGGTTCCAGCGAAACGCAAAGCTGCGCCAGAGTGGATTCGTCTAGCTGATGCCCCAGATACTGTGCCGTGGCGATTGCCGTGGCGGCGATATCCGCTGTGCTGCTGGCCATCCCTTTAGCGACAGGAATGGTTGACTGGACATCTATTCGGATATCCTGACTCATGTGTGCCGGGTATTGCCAGTGCAGCAATAACCTCTCAACCATTGCCCGCGAAAGTGGACGTTCATCTGTCAGCGGCGAACCTGAAGTGACCTCAACGGTGCTATACCATTCAACCGGGCAGGAGACCAATTTCTCACTGCCCAGAATCCAGCCCTGGATAAGTTCTCCGCACGATGCGGGACATTGCGCAACAGCCACGTCTTCACCTATGTGATCAGCAATCCTCGGCGCATAGTGTCATGGCGATCGCGCTATTACCATGATTTGCCGCAATTTGAGGTGCTGCAGTATTATGCAGGAATGCCCAATGTCACAGTTTCAGATATCGCTAAACGCATAACGTCTTGCGCAATCATTAGCTCTTCATTGGTATTAATCACTGCTACTTTGACCATCGCATTTTCCGTTTGAATGAAGGTGGCATTACGCTGATTTTTTTCCTCATCAACGGCCAGACCCAGGAAATTCAGGTTACGACAAATCGCAGCGCGCGCCCGTGCGGAGTTTTCGCCAATACCACCGGTAAAAACCAGGGCATCCAGACCGCCCATCTGCATAATATAGCTACCAATGGTGGCACGAATGCGCTCAGCAAAAAGCGTCAACGCCAGCGCAGCCTGGTGATTGCCCGTATCTGCGGCATGTTCAACGTCGCGGTAGTCAGGTGAGATGCCAGAAACACCGAGCAATCCGGACTCATTGTTGAGCAATTGGTTGAGCTGCTGCGGTGTTTTGCCTTCTCGCAGGGCTATCCAGGGCAAAATGGATGGATCAATATCGCCACTTCGCGTGCCCATCATCACGCCAGATTGTGGTGTAAAGCCCATTGACGTATTCACCGATTGTCCGCCTTTGATGGCGCAGATGCTGCTGCCGTTGCCCAGATGACAACAAACAACGCGCAGGGCGCTGAGTGGCACACCCAGTTTTTCAGCAAGCTGTGAGCTAACGTATTTGTGGCTGGTACCATGAAAACCGTAACGACGAATACCCAACTCGACATAGTAACGCCAGGGCAGGGGATAGATGAAAGAAGGCTCATCAAGCGTTTGATGAAACGCGGTGTCGAACACCGCAACGGCTGGCGTTTTGGGCAATAGCTGGCGGAATACCGCGATCCCCAACGCATTTACTGGGTTATGCAGAGGAGCCAGTTCCGCGAGTCGCTCGATTTCTGCCAGCGTTTCATCAGTTACCAGCGCGGAGTCTTTAAAGGATTCCCCGCCGTGTGCGACGCGGTGGCCCACGCCGTCGATCTCTTCCAGACTGCTGATAATGTGGTGGTTGAGCAGTTTTTCCAGAAGCAACGTTACGGCTTCACGGTGATCTGCTACAGGCAAAGTCTCCTGCCATTTCTGCGCTGGTGTTTTTAGGGTGACCTGTGCATCAGACAAACCGATACGTTCTATCAACCCCTGGCAGATCATTTCACCCTGCGGCATCGCCAGTAGTTGAAACTTAAGCGAGGAACTACCTGCATTAATGGCCATTATTTTGTGAGACATGAAGGTTCCTTTGCATTCAGAAAAATGAACATCTCATCGACTCCGGTATTCTCCAGCGCGCTGGTGACAAATACTTTTTGCGCACCAGCCTGAACTAACCAACTCTCCACAAGAGAAATACGCTGCGGGTTGGCTAAATCGGCTTTGGTAACGAGGCCAATAACGGGTCGGTTCATTGGTCCGGTAAAACCGGGAGAAAATGGTGACCACGGCGCGTCTGCATTGAGTACCAGCGCAATAATGTCCGCTTCACAGGCGCTGGCCAGCAGCGCACTGTACAGGCAGCGGTTCTCAAGATATTCACCCGGTGTGTCTATTGTCGTAGGAGACCAGACTATGGCCTGGGTCTTCTGATAGTGGAGCACCTCTCCGCGCATGCACTGCGTGAGCGACGTTTTACCGCACTGGCTGGGACCAATTAGCATGATACGTTTCATGAGATTACGTCCGGGTGATGGGACACGCGGTAAAACGCATCATTTCGCCCAGCGTTCGGGTTACCTGTTTCAGCGCGTACTCAACGGCTGAAACATCGCCCGTCAGTACCACCGCGCCGGTAAACCGGTCGAGAAAACCAATCTCTACCGCCCCTGATTTCGTGGCGATATCACAGGCGATGATTGAGGCTTCGCTAGGGGTAATGGTCAGAATACCGATCGCAGAAACCGAATCAGGTAATCCCAGTTTCTTGAACAAATCCTTACCCGGATTAGCGATAAGATGAGCTAATGTGACCTGTTTGCCAGGTACATATTCCTGAATCATTCGATCCGTGGTGGGTTGCCTTTCCATTATCCCTCCACCATCTGTCGCCACATGCTTTCATGCGGGCGAGGAATGACCGAGCGGTAAACCAGCAGGCCTTTTTCACCCGCACTTTCACTGGCAACCGTCACCGCGTTATTCACATCGGATACATCGCCGGCAACGACCATGTAGCACTTGCCGCCAATACCAAATGCCATATGGACGCGGACCAGCGTGACGTTGGAGGCTTTAACCGCCCTGTCGGCGGCGCAGATGCAGGCAGCAACGCTCCATGTTTCGACAATACCAACTGCCTGACGCTTATCTACGCTGTTTAGTCCGCTGATTGCGGGGAGTACGCTGGCATGAATGTTGGGGAGTACCAGACTATCAACGAGCATATCGCCAGCAAGAGATGTTCCAGTGGCAATCGCCTGTTGTACGGCACCTACGTCACCACCGAGCATGAGTAGAAATTTTCCCGGGCAGATGGTCTTGCTGACCAGTAAATTCACATTCGCGCTTTTTAACATGGCATCGCCAGCTTCCATTCCTTTGGCAATGCTGGTGAGTTCTAAAATCCCTATAGCCTGAGACATGATTAACCTCTTATTACCGTGATGGATTGCTCAGTGATTTCGCTGACAATACCGTCAATACTGGCGTGAACAGGCGCGCCTAATGCACCGGACGGCACATCGGCAACGCATTGACCGCGAACAACGCATTCGCCTTGTTCTACACATGGGATAGCGCTGGCACCTATATGCTGGCGTAACAACAGCGTCGTTTTATCTGTGGAGTAGTCAGTCTCAGCCAGTGGCGCATCGTGATACCAGTCGCTAAGGCCCAGTTTGGTAATAAGGCGCTTAACCGGGATCAGCCGGTACTTCGCCATTTCATCCTCAGGATTTAGCGGCCCTTCATAACGATGGTTGAGCGCCCGCAGCTCGCGTTTAAGCATGCGGTTGATTCGCATCGGCGAAATCCCAACCGGACAGGCAACGCTTTCACACACATTGCATTCTGAGCAGGTCAGGGCGGTGAGCAGTAGCTGCGGCGTGGCCGCCTGCTGATAATTAACCGCACGAACCAGCAGATGCGGGGATAATTCATGACCGATCAAATGCCTTGGGCACAAATCCGTACACAAACGGCACTGCTCGCAAACGGTTTTTGCAACGGAAAGCACGGTACGTTCATCCTGCATCCGCCGCTGAATCAACGCATGAGATTTAGGCAAAACCAGCAGGCCCCCGGTGGTCTTGCTGACTGGGGTATCCAGTGAAGTAATCAGGCCGCCCATCATCGGACCACCGTTAATAAAGCCGGGATCGTCAACGGTTGCACCCCCTGCCAGCGCCAGAACGTCACGTAAAGACATTCCGATAGGGACTGTTAGTGTGATGGGACTGGCGACTGCGCCGTTAACGGTCAAGGTACGACGCGTAACCGGGTACTGCTGCTCAACTGCTCTCGCGATGTTGAGCACTGTCTGGACGTTATTGACCACTACGCCGACGCTGACAGGCAGCGCGGCAGGCGGAACTCTCCGGCCTGTTGCCATCCAGATGGTCAGAACCTCGTCACCTGCCGGGTAGACATCGGGCAAAATATGTAAGCGGATCCCGGCAGGCAGAAGGGGCGTTAATGCATTGATAGCCTGTTGGTATTTCTCTTTGAGCGCAATAATTCCGGAACTGGCTCCGGTAGCCGTCATGGCATATTGAACGCCGTGGATAAGTCGCTCAGCCTGGACGGCCATCAACTGCTGGTCAACTTTCAGCATTGGCTCACATTCAGCCGCATTGACCAGAAAAGTATCGACCTGCGCCTGTAATTTTACGTGAGCAGGAAAGCCTGCGCCTCCGGCTCCGACAACACCCGCTGCGCGAACGCGTTCGCGAATTGTCTGCGCATCATAGAGCGTGGACTCTGCCGTCATGGCTGTCTTCATAATAATTCCTCAAGCAGTTCCTGCATGGCACTGGCGTCGGCAACACGAGGATTGGTTTGCAGCGTGACATCAGCCAGCGCGGCCTGAACCATCGACGGGATACGTTGCGACCAGGCTTGCTTTCCGTCTTTAAGCGCGTCAACTAAAGAAGGCAACGCACACTGTTTTTTGAGTAGCTCGATATGATGAATGAGCGCATTCAATGCCGCTGTATCGTTCGCGTTATCCGGGCATAAATGGCAGGCTTTAGCGAAACGGGCATAGCGCTTCGCAGCCCGCGGATCGCGAGCATTAAAATGAATGACATGGGTCAGCAGCAGCGCATTGGCAAGTCCGTGTGGCAGATGAAACTGACCGCCCAACTGATGGGCAATCGCATGATTGATCCCCAGTCCAGCCTGACTAAATGCCATTCCCGCGAGCGTTGACGCATTGTGCATTTTCCCTCTGGTTGCCAGGCATTCGCCTTTGCTGACGGCGACAGGCAGATACTGGAAGACGATTTGAGCCGCTTTTTCAGCTAGTGCATCGGTGAAGTCGCTGGCCTTCGTGGACACGTATGCCTCCAACGCATGCGTTAACACGTCCATGCCGGTATTCGCGGTTATGGCTGGCGGTACGCTGACGACCAGCGTTGGATCAAGGATGGCCATGTCTGGATAAAGCGCATTATTAAACAATGGATATTTAATGCCTTTATCCGGATCGCTAATCACGCAGGCGCTGGTTACCTCGGAGCCCGTACCGCTGGTAGTGGGAATTGCGACACAGGTTTCAATTTCAATACCGAACTGTCGGCTGAACCAGACGATGGCTTTTGCGGCGTCCAGTGCTGAGCCGCCACCAAAACCCATCACGATGTCCGGCCGCAGGGACTGCATTTGTGCAATCCCTTGAACTACAGTGCTGATGGTGGGATCGGGGGTGATATCGCTGAAAATGCTGATGCGGTTATCCGCTGGCAGAGCGTTGCGCAGCTTTTCAATCAGGTGAGAACGCGCGAGAAAACCATCGCAAATAATCCAGATATGCTTATTCGTGAAGCGCTTGAGCACATCCAGACTTCCCTGGCCGCTGTACAATCGAGTTTGCAGTGAAAAGCTATTCATAACGGCCCCATTAACGAATAGAAAAACCGTTTGTCAGCACGCAACGACGAGAGCGTGCGAAAGTGCGCGCAGATGTTGTTCCTTCACCGGTTGGCGTCGCAATAGTGAAGGTTGTAAAGCCTTCACCACCAACGCCGATCCCGGCGTAAGAGGGGCCATTTTTCACAAAGATGGAGGTCTGAAGCGTGCGCGCGGCAAGGTTCAAACGTGACACATTTTGCGAATGCATAATGGCCGTGTGATGCAATCCCTCTTCAACCTTCAGGGCCAACGTTAATGCACTATCAAAATCGCTCACCGTTACGACGGGGAGCATTGGCATCAGTTGCTCGCTGGTAACCCACGGGTCGTCGGCCTGGACGATGCCTATCAGTAATCGAGGTGCTTTTGCCGGAACTGGTATTCCTGCTGCTTCCAGTAAGGTTGCCGGGCTTTTACCTACCAGTTTTTTATTGGCTATGCCTTCTGGTAGACAGACGGCTCGCAGTTTGTCTACCTCTTCTCTATTGAGAAGCATCGCACCAAAAGACTGCATCTGTTGAACCAGTCGTTCGGCAACGGCATCAACAACAATCAGGCTCTTCTCAGCAATGCAGGGGAGGTTGTAATCAAAGGATGCGCCATTGATGATATCTTCCGCCGCCTTAACCAGGTCGGCCGTTTCATCAACAATGCAGGGGGGATTTCCTGCGCCTGCGCCGATGACTTTTTTCCCGCTTTTCATGCCCATAGCAACAATGCCTGGGCCACCGGTAATCGCCAGAACTGCGATTTTAGGGTGCGCCATCATCTGCTGGGTAGCCTCAAAAGTGGGTTCTGTGACCGTGACGACAAGATTACGAATTCCGCAGCAACGGAAAGCAATATCTTCAATCATGGCAATCAGCTTGAGTGAAATCTTTTTAGCACCCGGATGCGGACTGAAGTAAACGCTATTCCCTGCCGCCAGCATGCTGATGCTGTTGTTAATAATGGTCTCTGTCGGATTAGTACTGGGGGCGACAGAACCAATTACGCCAAACGGTGAATACTCGAATAACACCATGCCGCCATCGCCGGTTAGCGCCGTGGTGGTGAGATCTTCGATACCCGGAGTGTTGTCCAGCGCGGCTTTATTTTTAAGGAACTTATCCTCTTTGTTGCCCATACCCGTTTCGGCAGCGCTCTCAGCGGCCAGTGAAGCTAGATGAGGCGTCAGTTCTTCGCGTAGGGCGTTTATGATGGCGCTGCGGGTTTTCAATGGACATTGCTGGTAACGCAGAAAAGCCTGATGAGCGGCATCGATCGCTTCGCCAACGGACGGAAAAATACCGTTACCCTTAACTTCTGCTTTTGCCGGGGCGAGTTGCTCACTCAAAATGTTACGAATAAGGGTTTCAAGTTCTGAAGTATTCATTGATGTGTTCTCACGTTAATCGCCGCAATGGCCGTTTCTGCAATGTCCATATCCTGTTCAACGCTTCCTCCGCTGATGCCAAGACCCCCGAGGAGTAAACCCTCACGCCATAATGCGTACCCGCCACCGAAGGTGACGACTTTTCCCTGCATATGGCTTTCCAGACCGTAAAGCGCGGCGCCTGGTTGCACTGCTGATGTCAGCTCATGCGTGGCGGTTTTCATCGCCACGGCAGTCCATGCTTTTTTCGGTGCCAGTTCGCTACTCACGAGTAATGCGTCAGGCATGCGCCAGGCCACCGTTTGGGTACCGTTCGCATCAACAATACTAATGACGACCGGAACCTGAAGTTCTTCTGCTCTCGTCACCGCAGCGCGAGTGAGTTGGTGGAGCTCCTGAAAAGACAGAGACATAGTCGGCTCCTTTGTGGCTGGTGGTTGAACGGCAGCGAAATAGCGCTCAGCCACTTTCTGAATGATTTCGTTTTGATGGGCGTCATGATCTTCTGCTCGTGCAAGCGCATATAAGCAGTCGGACAGGCGGTTGATATAACGCATCAGCACGTGTCTGACGGAGATCTCGGTGGACAGCTCGACCAGTCGTCTCTCTGCGCGACGTGCCAGAGTTCGGGCAAAGTGCAGTCGGCTGGCGGCTTCGCTGCGGCCTGGTAAAATAAAGCTGCGCAGGGGCGGTACTCTTCCCATTGCGATATCGATGGCAGCTTCCAGTGCCGCAATTTCTTCTGAGCTGATGTAGCGCTGCTCTGGCGTCGGTTCTTCGCTTTCGCTTGCCAGTTCGGCGCTGAACCAAAAAAGCTGCAGCTGGATATTTTCAAGTAACTGCCGGTGCTGAGGGTTTTTCGCCACGCAAACGCATAGGCTAAGCGCCGCATTCAGTTCGTCCAGCGTACCGTAGGCTTCCACGCGCGGATGCGTTTTGCTCACGCGCTGTCCGGTAAATAGGGCTGTTGTTCCGGCATCACCTGTGCGGGTATAAATCGCCATAGTTCCTCCTAACGAGAAAGCGTGTCGACAATGCCGACGATAGCCAGATCAATGGCCTCATTAGGGCCGGAAAATACGTGTCTGGCGCTGGACCCGCTGCTGAGTAATACCAGTTCGCCGGTCCCCGCGCCGACAGAATCAACAGCGACTTCATCTCCACTCACTGGGGACGCAGGAAGCTCTCCGTCAGCACTTACCCGACGTACCAGCAACAGTTTTTTTCCCACCAGTGATGGGGATTTTTGCGTGGAAACCACAACGCCTGTAACCCGTGCCAGATGCATAGCTCACTCCTGCTTAATTAGTTGGACATTTCGCAGACTGACAGCTTCCTGAGCCAGAGCCGTCACGACACATCGACGGCGTAGCACCAGTACGCCATCCCTCAATTGGGCGACGTCGGCATAGCTGAGAAGCTTCTCAGGATGCAAAAAGATGATTCGCCCCAGTTCGTCACTGAACTCCAGCGGCAGACGCGCGAGTTTTTTCACGGGGATTGCGGGTAACAATCGGTGTTGTAGTGAAATCTTCACGCGGACTCCGCATGCCAGCGCGTCGTGAATCGTTACCACCGACATGTTGACTGGGCAGCCTTCGGCAATTTGCTCCAGTAATGGCAGGTCCACTTGCTGGAGATGGAGCGACGAGTACTGGCAGCATACTGTCCGTGAATTGATTTCCCGTAACTGCGCGACGCTAAGAGTGAGCGTGCTTTCCGCGCGTTTTTTTAATCGGGAAACAACCTCCTCGATAATGCGTTGCAGCAGTTCGTTGTTCATCGTGAGGTCACCAGTGTGGCAAATGCCTGGGGATTATCAGCGCCTGCAGCATTGGCTTCGTCTGTATCGATATGCATTTCGAGGCGCATATCCGGCGAAACGCGTACGGCGACGTTATCGAAAATCAGTCGACGTTCATCGCCATTAATGGCGACCGAGACTTTATCACCATGGGAAACTCGCAGAATCAGAGCATCGAGCGGCGACATATGGATATGCCGTTGGGCAACGATCACCCCGGATGCTAACTCCAGTTCAGCAAATGGGCTGACAAGACGAACACCGGGTGTGCCCTGAATATTGCCCGACATCCGCAGCGGAGCAGCAATTCCCAACGTGCGGGCGTCGGTACGAGAAATTTCGACCTGGCTGGTATTGCGCAGCGGGCCGAGTAAACGCACATTTTTTAACTGACCTTTTGGCCCCACCAGCGTGACAGTCTGCTCTGCTGCATATTGTCCTGGCTGCAGCAGCTCTTTTTTCTCACTAATTGGGTGATTGGGAAACAAGCGACCGTAATCTTCAGCGCACAGATGAATATGCCGATTAGAGATCCCCAGCGGAATCGGGCGCTCGCGCATTTCATCCAGAACCTTAGCGACAGTGGTTTCCAGTTGCTGTTTATCCATCACGCTTCACCTCGTTTGCCGGAGTGAAGACAAAGTGTGCGCGGCTCACCTTTTTGGCGAGGGCAGGCAGGATCAAGACACAAATTGCAGCTAATCAATTCTGCATCTTGCGGTGCTTCGGGTGCCGCATGGTCTACAAATATCTCTTCATGCGGTATGGCTGATATGGGTTCGGGCGTTGGTTCAGGCTCCAGGACAACGCTATGCGACAGGATCCCGTCCCCGGGTCTGGAAATGACTTTGTGAGCCACCAGTCCATCTTGCTGGTCAGCGAAACTGACACCGGTGGAAATGGCCGCCTGGACGGAGGCCACATCCCCGATTATCTTGATCACCGTCCAGCCTGAGCCGTTGGTTTTTTCGAGGCCCACCAGCGTGATGGAGGCGGCTTTCGCCATGACGTCCGCGCAACTGATGGCTAATGCCAGACCACTAACTTCAAGTAATCCCAGTGATTGCTTCACGCTGTGCTCCTTGGTTGCAACGACTTATGCGGATTTAGGTAAAATGGCTTCAACGTCGCTGTGCGGACGCGGGATAACGTGGCAGGATTTCACCTCGCCAACGGCGCTTGCGGCTGCGCTTCCAGCATCTACGGCTGCTTTCACCGCGCCGACATCACCGCGAACCATAACGGTGATGAGGCCAGAGCCGATTTTTTCGTAACCAACCAACTGCACGTTTGCGGATTTCACCATGGCATCAGCGGCTTCAATAGCGCCGACAAGCCCTTTTGTTTCAACCAGTCCCAGTGCGTTATTCATACTGCTTTTCTCCTGTGGGTTATGAGTGGCATTCCCGGAACGGAATGCCTTTAACCAGCCGCGCAGCGTTGTTACCAATGCTGCGGCGATCGTGGCTATTTTGTTGATACGTCAGCGTAAAAAGCGGTGCTGATGAGGGTAAGTTTTTGTAGTGCACGACCAGTTTTTCACGGCTACAGCCAATACCAACCAGCAATGGTGATTGGCAGGCGGCCAACCATGCGTTGTGAATAATGTCAGTTGAGTCATTCTCCTGAATCACAAAGGGGATCCCTTCTTCTTCAATACCCAGCAGTACGTCATTCCAGACGTCAGCGCAGTCAGCACTGGTGAAGATAACGATGGCTGGCGTGGTGAGATTACTTTCCATGAGCGAATGCCTTATGCCAGGAGAGAATCAGCCCTGTCGCAACCGCATTGCGCGGACCTTCGGTACCACGAATATTGCCGCGCCCGGCAACCAGTCGATAATGCGCCAGAGCATCGGTGACCAGCTGCGGAACTTCAAAATCCAGGGATGAGCCGCCAACCAGTACCACAAAGGGAATATCCCGAATGTTCCCGGTCGGACTCACCTGACGTAGCGCTCTGAGTGCGTTAGTAACGAAAACGCGTTCCTTAGCACTTCGACGAATGGCCCGTACTTTCTCCAGCGCCAGTTCGCCCGGCAGTGGCACCAGTTCATCGGGATTCACTACGCACACGCGCGCAAAAACCGTTGGCGGGAGAGGCGTAGGGAAGAACTGAACGCTGCCGTCTTCGTGGCGAAGATGGAACAAGCTCTCAACTTTCGCCAACGGATACTTTTTAATCTCTTCCGCGAGGTAACGGTCATCCAGACCCAGTTCACGGGCAATGATCATCGTGACCATATCGCCTGCACCCGCCAGGTGCGTGGCAATAATTTCGCCCTTAGGATTGATGATAGAAGCGTCGGTTGAACCCGCGCCGAGGTCCAGAATAGCCAGTGGTCGCGTGGTGCCCGGAGTAGTTAAGGCCCCCAGAATGGCAGCTTCGGCTTCGGCCCCGCCAACCTGGACGTCAATGTTGAGCTTTTGCGTGATCTCCTGGGCAATCATCGCCATTTGCAGGCGGTCTGATTTCACCATGGAGGCTATGCCGACAGCCTGTTCCAGCGAGAACTCACCGGCAAGTCCACCCGTCACGCTGACAGGAACCGAGGTATCGACCGCCAGCAGATCCTGAATAAAAATTTCATGACTGGGTTTATTGGTTAATTCAGCCATCGTCTGGCGCACATGCTCCAGCATGCCGCCAATATTGGTGCCAGCTTCTCCGGTAACGTTATCCAGTTTCGGGCATTCACCAACCGCTTTCATAATCGCTTCGGCGCCCGCTGCAACGTCGACCCGTACTGTACGACCCTGAGACTGTAGCTCCAGATTTCCGGCAGGAATCGCTCGCGCTTTCACATCACCTGACGGCGTTTTCACCACCACAGCTGAACGGTTGCCGATCAGCGCCCGTGCCATCGGAACAATGTTTTTAGTCTCATCGGCATTGAGGCCAAAGACAGTTGCAATACCGTAGGGGTTAGAAAGTGTTTCAATAACCTTTCCTGGTACGGCGACCTCAATGGCAGCCAGCATCCCCAACGGGATACGGTCAATATGAAGGACTTCATCGACTATGGGCAGGGGATGAGTCAGACGATTACTGACCAACACACCATCGTCCTGCTGCAAAATAACACCAGTCAACTGGTATCCGGCACGGACGGAGGCATTAATCATCTTAGCAACATCGGCGAAATCAAATGCCGATGACACCACCAGAATATAGGGCGTATCCGCCGGGCGACTGAGAAGGTCTTCCGGCGTAATAGTGACGCCCACGCCTAACCCGACACCGCCCGGTGTTTTAGGGTTATGGCCGATCATGGTGGATTCAGTGATGATGGTTTCGGTTATTGTTTCCATCGCCACGTCGCCAATGACCGGGGTGGCTTCGTTAATACGGATGAGCGAAATATCGCTGACATTGATACCGGCGTTTTTTGCCGCCAGCGTAAGGGCCTCCTGAATGCCAAACACATTACGTAATGTGCCCTTAATTCCGGTGGTTTCTGCCAGCGCGCTGCCGGTGATGCTCAGCACGCCAGACTCATCCAGAGTAGCCAGAGCGACTTCCGTTGATGAGTTACCTATGTCAATGCCAGCTATATATCGCATGATCCTGTCCCTGAGTTAGTCGTCGCCTTTGAGTTTTTTACGCTCAACGTACAGCGCTGCCGCTTCACGAACGAAAGCTGCACAGATTTTTGCCTGATAACGATTTTCGAGATCGTCGGCGATAGCCATCAGCTCATCTTTTGTTGAGCGGTACGGGCGCAGCGCGTTGTAGATCTCAAGAATGCGATCGTCAGGAACAGCGGTTAGCTCGGCAGCGCGCTCAAAGTTCATCGCCAGCCTGTCACGTCCGGCATCTTTGGCGATTTCCGCCTGGAGGCGCAGTGTTTCAGGAGTGATGCGCATGTCCTGCGCGGTCACTTTGTTGCTCAGAACATTTTCAAGCGTGAAGTCGTCCAGCGTTTTGTTGGTCGCAGTTTTTACCCACTCAGGATGTTTATTCGCGAGAGGGTAATCCGTGACTTTCGCGGTATGTGCTGATGAACTCGCCGCGGGCGGAGTCGCGGACTCGCCTTGCAGGCTGTTCATCCGGCTCAACACATCCCGAACCATCGATTCAATTGCGTCGGTATTCATGGAGGTATCCTTTATCAAAGCGTCACGCGCAGTTCCTGCGGGTTTTTGCCTGTCACAACGTATTTGGTCTCTTTAATGTGCAGAATGGCTGATTTCGCCTGGTACTTAGGACGAGCCATCTGGTCATTCAGAGTCGGGACCGGTTGCGGAGATTCACGCTTGGCATAACGCGCGGCGTTTTTACCGATCTGACGATAGGTTTCCAGCGTCAGAAGCGGTGCCTGAGGGAACAGCTCCAGGTTTGAAAGCGGCGGTAACCCCTGCTGGTGGATAACCGTCGTGCCTTTTGACTGGATACCGATAGAGATCCCGGAACCGCTCAGACGGTTACCCTCAACGGCAACAAACGCCACATCGGAGGATTTAAAGCAGCGGATAACGCGCGCTTTAATGCCTTCTTCTTCAATACCGGCAATCACTTCGCGCAAGATATTCTTATGCGGGATCCCTACAATATTGACGGTTTGTGACAGGCCAAACGCCGGCCCTACGGCAATAATCACTTCGTCCTGTTGCTGGCCTTGTTTGGCTTCACCAATCTCGGTCAGAAAGCTGTCGCCCTGTGCCGCAGCAGCCTGAGGTGCGCTTGCCGCTGTAGATGCGCGGAAAGAGACGGGTTTGTCGCTGGTCTGCATTTCAGACAACACATCTTCAATTATCTGGCGCAGCAGTTTTTCATTAATTTCCATTTTTCACCCCTTAGCCAAGCTCGTTGGGATCAAGTGCGCCAGGGATGTTTTTGATCTCTTCCCAGCGTTCGCCTTGCAGGCGATAACCTGTTGCCGGACCGGCATAGTCGTTAACATCATTGACAGCGGATAGCACCTGTCCGTCGCCAACGATAATGGCGGAGGTATGCAGGTAATCCCCGGTTAACTTGGCTTTCTGGATGTTGAGCATGTCCTGAGCGACATCGGTAAATCCGCCCTGAGCAAGGGCTTTCACTACTTCCAGACCGTTACGGTTTTTATTGATGATCTCTTGTGCAAACTTGATATCTTCAACGATGTTACGTTCCGGCATATCTTTCGAACCGTGGGCGTAGGTCGCCGCTTCCACTTCTTCATCAGTGATTGGCGGTAATCCCATCCCGGCAAAGACGGCCTGCAGCGCACGCGCCGCTTTGTTGCGAATGGCGATAACGTCTTCTTCACGAACCGGGCGCAGACCACCGTCTACTTTCAGGTCACGCTGGAGAACGTTGTAGTCGTCAAAATCTTCAGCATCCTCGTTCGAACCCGCAAACATGTTGTCGTAGTTCGGCACTGCGGAATAACCAGAAGAAATGAAGTCAGTACCCGGCAGGAACTGCATCAGCAGACGCGCAGTACGACGCATATCCGAGTGGGTAAAGGTTTGGTCGTTGCTGGAGGCGCATTCCAGATCCAGAGAGGAGCAGATCAGGTTTTCAGCCAGCACTGCACGAATTCCTGACGGCACGGCGGAAGGGACTCCGATGCAGCTTACGGAACCGTTTTGCAGACCCTGTACGCCAGCAGCTTTGGTGATGTAAATACAGCGGGCTTCCAGATAAAGCATCGATTTGCCTTCGGCGTAACCCATCTGAACTTCTGAACCAGAGCCGGAGGTAAAGCGCATTTTCAGACCACGGGATGCGTAGGACGAGGCGAGGAAGCCTTTAGACCATGGCGTGTCATCGCCGTCGGTAAAGACGGGTTCAGTACCATAGACGGAGATGGTTTCAGCGTAGCAAGTGTGGCCTAGCATCCCGAGTTTGAGTTCGGTTGCTTCTTCCAGAGAACACTGAGTTAACACGCCCGGGCGTCCAACCTGTGAGCCGACTAACAGCGCAATGGCGTTAAATGGCGCATAACGCGCAACGGCAACGGTCGTTTCCTGTTCGTCAAACCCGCGCCATGCGCCTTCAGCGGCATCAGCGGCAATTTGCACGGGGTTATCTTTGACATTAGTGACGTGCGCTTGTTGAGATGGTGTACGACGAGCACGCATTTTCTGCATGGCCATCATCATCTCAACGACGTTCATATGGGATACGACTTCGACGATTTTTGCCGGCGTCATTGCGGTGGTCAGCGGCACAATGTCTTTGCGCTTCACGTTGGGATCGCAAAGCATATTGGCCAGTTTGACCGAATCCATCGCCATGACTTCTTCAGCGCGTGCCAGGTTAATGCCGTAGCGGGCAATGAAATGGTCGATTAAGTCAAATTCACTGGCGGATTTACCGTCCAGTTCAGTGACTGTACCGTTGACGATTTTAATCGACGGTTTGGGGTCGTTCGGGCTTTCCATCGCAATGAAGCCTTCTTCGATCCACTCCTTAACGAAGCCATCCTGATTCACAGGGCGCTTCGCCAGTGCTTCAAATCTTTTCGATCTCATGAATCAGCCTCACTGATATCAGATGTAGGACGGACGATCGTTTTTCGGCTCTGAGCCGAGGGTCCCGAGTACGGTTTTACCGATTTCACGGGCGGAGATAACAGCCTGACGAACAGCGCCAGAGTCACCCGAAATAACCAGAATGGCTTCGTTACTGAAGCTGGTGCCATGAGCAGGGGAGCTGTAAGCCACAACTTCCACGTTGGCGGATTTCAGGGCAGTATCAGCCATCAGGACACCAACGGATGCTGGTGCGCCGACGATGACGCCACAGGCACGACCAATCGGTGCGCCAAAGGCTTTTTCCAGTGCGTAGCTGGCGCGTGCGGTGTACTGCATTTCGATGTGACCGGCTTCGTTGGCATAAACGTCGCCAAAGGTGCGATCCAGTTCTTTCAGTGCGACTTCAATGCCGCGTTTCACGTCGGAAACATCGTTGCCGCCAAGAATAATCAGCGAGCCATGACCTGCGCCGCCTTTGGTATCACGTGGTAACTCAATACTGACGACTTCAGTATTGGTGGCTTTCACCGCTTCATCGGCGGCCATGATGTGCGGGCCTGCGCCAGTACGGGCGCCAAGGATGCCAATGGAGCGATAGCGTTTTTCAAGTTTCATTGCGTCCAGTAGGGCACTGTCTACGTTGGCGATTACCAGACCGACGGTGTCGCCAATCGCGGTACCGACAAACTCCGTTAAACTGCAGCTTTTCTCTGCCATAGCCGTTTCTCGTGTTGGGTGATTATTTTCTGGGATAGCCTGCTGTTCTGGCGTTGCCACACGAGCAATCACCTGCGCCATGATCTGTTCAACCAGTTCATTGCTGCTCATTAGCTAATTCCCTTCGGTAAGATTTTTTCTACATCGGTATGCGGGCGTGGGATAACGTGTACGGCTTTCACTTCTCCCACATTACGGGCTGCGGCGGCACCGGCATCTGTTGCTGCTTTGACTGCGCCGACATCGCCGCGGACAATAACTGTTACCAGCCCCGAACCAATTTTTTCGTAGCCGACCAGCATTACATTGGCTGACTTCACCATTGCATCTGCGGCCTCTATGGCTGCAGTTAAGCCTTTGGTTTCTACCATTCCTAACGCTTCTTGTTGCATAAAGACCTCGCCTGGGTTGTCCCGATTTTCATGACTATAAAAAGAAGCGAGGAAAAAGAATGGCTGAGTTGAAAGTAAGAGTGAAAAAATAGTGGGGTAACGGTGAGATAAAATTGCTGTGTGTTATTGTAATGCTATGTTTTTATTGGTTATTTTAATCTTAACCGATATGACTATTTGGTTATGTTAATTCCATATTTACACTTTTCTGAGTGACAGTTTAAATATCATTTGCTATGCGAGAAAAATGAAATTGTGATGATCGTTTGAAAATGGAATTCTGCTGTTCGCAATATTTTATTATTTTGAAAATGTACTTTTAATTGGGTGAATCCACGTTTTGTCGCCTGTTTTAATAAAGGTGATAGCAAAAATTTGCTATCACAACACGATTTTTAAGGGTATGTCGCTTGCAGATTGCCAACAATTTGCCGATACAGATTTTTATAGTAAGTCTTGAAGTAACCTTCCTGCCAGCAAGGAGTCCGCTGGTAAAGACACGAACTCTGCTTAGAAGGTGTCACAATGAACGATTCACTAAGAGCGCAATGTATTGCTGAGTTTTTGGGTACCGGGCTATTTTTGTTTTTTGGTATTGGGTGCCTGAGCGCCCTGAAGGTCGCGGGTGCCAGTTTGGGATTGTGGGAGATCTGCATCATATGGGGCTTGGGGATCTCGCTTGCTGTTTACCTGACAGCCGGGATTTCTGGGGCCCATCTCAATCCCGCTATTACCATCGCACTTTGGTTGTTTGCCTGTTTTCCTGGCCGTAAAGTACTGCCTTATTCTGTCGCTCAGATAGCGGGTGCCTTTGGTGGCGCTATGCTGGCCTATTTGTTGTACGGCAGTTTATTTATTGAGTATGAATCAGCCCACCAAATGGTACGCGGCAGTCTGGAAAGCCTGCAACTTGCCAGTATTTTTAGCACGTATCCTGCCGCCGCACTGAGTGTCTGGCAGGCCGCACTGGTCGAAGTGGTGATTACCTCCATTCTGATGGGGATGATTATGGCGCTAACGGACGACGGTAACGGCGTTCCCAAAGGCCCTCTGGCACCACTGTTGATTGGTATTCTGGTTGCTGTTATCGGCGCATCAACCGGCCCACTTACCGGCTTTGCGATGAACCCGGCACGTGATTTTGGTCCTAAATTGTTTGCCTGGATGGCCGGGTGGGGTGATGTTGCGATGACCGGCGGGCGCGATATCCCTTATTTCATCGTGCCGATTGTGGCTCCCATCATCGGCGCCTGTGCGGGCGCAGCAATTTATCGTTATTTTATTGGCAAAAATTTACCGTGTAATTCGTGTAAGTTGGAGGAAAACGAGAGCTAGCTTCATGAAAGATGTTTATTATTGAAAGGTAAAAACTGTTTTCGTGATCCGGTTTCCTGAACGGCTTAAAAAGTCTCCCAAGAATGGGAGACTTTTGTTATGTTCAATGCTGACTTTCATCAGAGCGCTGGATCGCGAGATGAAAATGAATGTGTGAATAATATGTTTTATTTATAACAATAAATTAACTGAGAGGTTTTATCATGATTTCTGCGAGTGCCCTGAACTCAGAACTCATTAATAAAATCGCACAGGATTTTGCACAGGCCACCAGTCTGGCTGTTGTGGTTGTCAATATTCACGGTGATGAAATTTCTGAGCTTTTTAATTTCACTCCTTTTTGCCAGTTGATGCGCCAGCATCCTCAGCATAGTACGCGTTGTCGTATGAGCGACCGCTGTGGCGGGTTGGAAGCCTCTAAGTCCGATCAGCCCTGCATTTATCGCTGCCATGCCGGGCTTACCGATTTCTCAATTCCGCTGGTCATAGCGGGACACCTGGTAGGGTTTGTGCTTTGTGGACAAGTACGCTTAAGTAACGATGTAGGCCTCGTTGATATTCTGAACGTCGATGACCGCTGGCAAGCCGATCCAGAGCTGGTCAACGAGTTCCGTAATGTACCTGAGATGGACTATTCTCGTGTCATTGCCTCAGCGGATTTACTCAAGCTCATCGTCGAAAATTGCCTTAAGAAACAACTCAATTTTGTTGTTATCAAAGATAACCCGCAGCAGTCAGAGCCGGTACGCGCTAACCGCAGTACCAACCCCCATGACAGTAAAATGAAAAAAGCCCTGCGCTATATTGATGCGCATTTATCAGACGAGCTGCGTCTGGAAGATGTTGCCTCTCATGTTTTCCTTAGCCCGTACTATTTCAGTAAATTGTTCAAAAAATATCAGGGTATCGGTTTTAACGCATGGGTAAACCAACAGAGAATGGCAAGTGCCAAAGAGTTGCTTTGCCACAGTGACTGGAGCATAGCCAGCATTGCGCGTAATTTAGGCTTTTCGCAAACCAGCTATTTTTGCAAAGTGTTCCGTCAAACGTATCAGGTTACGCCGCAGGCATTTCGCCAGCAAATTAATGTCATTTCACGCGGAGAGTCCGCTTAAATAGCAATATTTTGCTATTGCCGATTTTTGATATGTGGTGCTATGCCCGTCATTATAAAATGAAAAATAATGACAGCTGCCAATAAATTGTCATAGCGCAACAAAATAATGGTATTAGAGGGATAAACTGCACCAGTTTTTATTTTTGTGATGAGATACAGTGTCTGTGTGAATGACTTTCTTTATTCTTAGCTGATACTTTCATTCAAAAAGTGAACGTATGAATATGTGGGAAAAGGCCAGGAAATTGGCTGAATGAATTCGGAAAGATATTAAACTGAATTATTGTCATGAGGTCGTGAATTTACCTCATAACAGAGAGCTTAATTAACCAGGCTCTTGAACTGACAGGTTTGCCACATTTGTGGTAGGGAAGGGGGTGAGAATCCCCCGCAGCCCCCGCTGCTGTGATGCTGACGACCCCGTATGGACCACTGATCGCAAGATTGGGAAGGACGGGTGAGGATGACGCTAAGCCAGAAGACCTGCCTGTCAGTGACTACCAACAACTTCGGTGGGAAGTGGGTGGTTCAGATGCATACAGTCGAGAGACTGGGTATCTCTACACCCCTACCACCCTGAACAGGATCAGGGTATGGCGGCCAATTTTCACGCATTTGTTCTTGCAGGTACCGGAAGCGGCTGTGGTAAAACCACGGTGACGCTGGGCTTGTTGAGCTTGTTGAAAAAACGCGGTTTGCGCGTCCAGCCTTGCAAAGTGGGTCCTGATTACCTTGATACCGGCTGGCATACAGCTGTATGCGGTACTGCTTCCCGCAATCTTGATAGCTTTATGCTTCCCGTCCCCACGCTGAACGCTCTATTCAACGAGCAGATGCGACATGCGGATATCGCCGTTATTGAAGGTGTGATGGGGTTGTATGACGGCTATGGTACCGACCCAAACTACTGCAGCACCGCCGCGATGGCTAAACAGTTAGGCTGTCCGGTCATCTTACTGGTTGATGGCAAAGCCGTTTCCACCTCAATCGCCGCAACAGTAATGGGTTTTCAGCATTTTGATCCCACTCTGAACATCGCCGGCGTTATTGTTAATCGAGTTAACAGCGAAACGCATTACCAGTTACTGAAAGTCGCAATCGAACGTTACTGCGATGTACCCGTCTTAGGTTACGTACCCCGTATGGATGGTGTTGCCCTTCCCGAACGACATTTGGGTTTAGTCACCGCACGTGAGTCGGTTATCAATCAGCAACCGTGGCAGGAGTTTGCCGCGACTCTGGAGCAAACCCTTGATATTGACGCACTGCTGACATTAAGCCAGTCAACCAATCTTCCTGCTGGCGAATGGCCCGCGCTGCCTGCCGCAGATGCCGGAGCAGGGCTAACGCTTGCAATTGCCGATGACGAAGCCTTCAACTTCTACTACCCGGACAACATTACGCTGCTGGAACGTACGGGGCTTAATATTGTTCGTTTTAGCCCGTTGCACGACACCTGCTTACCCGACTGTCAGATGATCTGGTTAGGTGGTGGATATCCTGAGCTACATGCTGCGGCGCTGGCTCGCAATGTCTCGATGCTGAAGCAACTGCGAGCGGCACATCAACGTGGCGTCGCGATTTACGCAGAGTGTGGGGGGCTGATGTATCTCGGCAGTTCGCTTGAGGACAGTAACGGCGATACCTGGCTGATGGCGGATATCATTCCCGGCCACAGCAAAATGGGAAAACGTCTGACCCGATTTGGCTACTGCGAAGCGCAGGCCGCGCAGCAAACATTGTTAGCAGCAGAAGGGGAAGTGCTGCGCGGGCATGAATTCCACTATTCCGATTTTACCCCTGAAACGCCAGCGGTGATGAACTGTCGCAAAGTGCGCGATGGTAAAACGCTGCAAGCCTGGTCTGGCGGCTGGCAGGTCGGAAACACCTTCGCCAGCTATCTACACGTTCATTTTGCTCAACGTCCGCAGATGCTTAACCACTGGCTGACAGCCGCGAGGAGCGCGCTATGACGATCCTTGCGTGGTGTGTTGCCTGGCTGCTTGATTTTATCATCGGCGATCCGCAGAACTGGCCGCATCCGGTGCGCTGGATTGGCAATCTGATTTCTGCAGTGCAGCGAATTATTCGGCGTTATTGTCATAGCGACCGTGCGCTGCGCATTGGTGGCGCGGTGATGTGGATTGTGGTGGTTGGTCTGACCTGGGCTGCGTCCTGGGGCGTGCTGGTACTGGCAAAATCTGTTCATCCCTGGTTGGGTTGGGTGGTAGAGGTATGGATGATCTTTACCGTGCTGGCCGGGCGATGCCTGGCGAATGCCGCACAGGATGTCGAACGTCCTCTACGGGCCGGTGACCTTGCCGCGAGTCGGGAAAAACTGTCGTGGATAGTGGGGCGTGATACCTCGCAACTGCAACCGCAACAGATCAATCGCGCGGTGGTGGAAACCGTGGCTGAAAACACCGTCGACGGCATTATCGCGCCGCTGTTCTTTCTCCTTCTCGGCGGTGCGCCCCTGGCGATGGCCTACAAAGCGGTAAACACCCTTGACTCCATGGTGGGCTACAAACATGAAAAATACCGCGCTATCGGTATGGTCAGCGCGCGTCTGGACGATGTCGCGAACTTTATTCCAGCAAGACTGAGCTGGCTGCTGCTGGGCGTGGCGGCATTTTTATGCCGTAAAGACGGCTCGCGAGCTTTACAGATTGGCTGGCGCGATCGCTACAACCACAGCAGCCCAAACTGCGCGTGGTCAGAGGCATCCGTAGCCGGGGCATTAGGCATTCGTCTGGGTGGTCCTAATGACTACTTTGGCGAGCGCGTTGAGAAACCGTGGATCGGTGATGCACAACGCGACATTTCGGTAGACGACATTTCCCATACGATTCGACTGATGTGGGTGGCATCGACGCTGGCACTGGCGCTGTTTATTGCGCTGCGGTGGCTGTGGGCCGGTGTAGCCTGAGGACAACATAATGCAATATATCCAGCAACCCCAGGCGATTGAAGCCAAAAGTTTCGACATTATTGGCGAGATCATCCGTGAAACCCGTCCGGACTATCAGTTTGCCAGTCCGTTACATGAAGCCATTATCAAGCGGGTCATTCACACGACGGCAGATTTCGACTGGCTGGACATTCTGTGGTTTTCCAGTGATGTGCTGGAGCAGTTTTGTGCGGCGCTTAGCCGTTCGAGCGTGATTTATACCGACACCACGATGGCGCTTTCCGGGATCAATAAAACGCTGCTGGCAAAATTCGGCGGTGAATGCCGCTGTTACATCAGTGACCCGAGGGTTGTGCGTACGGCAAAAGAGCAGGGTATTACCCGGTCCATGGCTGCTGTCGACATTGCGGTGAAGGAAGAGGGGGAAAAGCTGTTTGTCTTTGGCAACGCGCCGACAGCGCTGTTTCGCCTGCTTGAGCATGATGTCGCTGTCAGCGGTGTGGTTGGCGTACCGGTCGGGTTCGTTGGTGCAGAAGAGTCGAAAGATGCCTTGACCCAAAGCAAGTTGCCCGCCATTGCCGCGTTAGGCCGTAAAGGGGGGAGTAATGTCGCTGCCGCTATCGTCAACGCCATGCTTTATCACATGCAGGGGGCGCGATGAGCGAGGCCTTCGATACGCCGGTGTGGCACAACGGTAAAGCGCTGCGTAAAGGATATACCACGGGATCGTGCGCCACGGCGGCGGCAAAAGTGGCAGCGTTGATGGTATTGCGCCAACACCTCATCCATCAGGTTTCCATCGTCACGCCTTCCGGGGTGACGTTGTGCCTGAATGTTGAGTCGCCACATATCGAAGGGCAGCAGGCGATAGCCGCCATCCGCAAAGACGGTGGTGATGATGTGGACGCCACACATGGGATGCTGATTTTTGCGCGCGTGACGTTAGACGATAGTGGCGTGATTGCCTTACAGGGCGGTGAAGGGGTCGGTACGGTAACCCGTAAAGGGATTGGCCTACCGGTCGGCAGCTCGGCGATTAACCGTACACCTCGCCAGACCATTGAATCTGCCGTCCGCGAAGCGATTGGCCCAAATCGTGGGGCGCAGATTGAAATCTTCGCGCCAGAAGGAGAAGAACGGGCGCAAAAAACCTACAACTCCCGCCTTGGCATTCTGGGCGGTATTTCGATTATCGGCACCACGGGTATTGTCACGCCGATGTCGGAAGAGAGCTGGAAACGTTCGCTGTCGCTGGAGCTGGAAATTAAGCGGGCGGCTGGGCTGGAGCGTGTCGTACTGGTGCCGGGAAACCACGGCGAGCGTTTTGTGCGCGAGCAGATGGGTATCGACACCCAGGTTGTAGTCACCATGAGCAACTTTGTCGGCTACATGATTGAAGAAGCCGTACGTCTTGGATTCCGGCAAATTGTGCTGGTGGGACATCCCGGTAAGCTCGTCAAAATCGCGGCGGGGATCTTCCATACCCATAGCCATATTGCCGATGCCCGCATGGAAACGCTGGTGGCCCACCTCGCATTACTTGGCGCACCGCTGGAACTGCTGACGCTGGTCAGCGAGTGCGATACCACCGAAGCGGCGATGGAGCATATCGACGCATACGGTTTCCAGCACATTTATGACCATCTGGCTCAGCGCATTTGTATGCGTGTTCTGCAAACATTGCGCTTTACCAAAAATCCACCGACCTGCGATGCCATCATGTTTTCCTTTGATAATCAGGTTCTTGGCAGTAATCGTCCGGTCGCAGAAATTGCTGAGGAGATGCAATGTTAACCGTTGTAGGGATGGGCCCCGCCGGTTTGCATTTGATGACGCCTGCGGCACGTGAAGCGGTCGCGGCGGCGGATGTTCTGGTCGGTGGAAAGCGGCATTTGCAGCAATTCCCGGATTTTGCCGGTGAACAGTTTGCTCTTGGCGCCAATATCCCGGAACTCCTGAGCTGGATTAGCGCGCACCAGGAGAAGCATGTTGTGGTACTGGCATCTGGCGATCCGCTGTTTTACGGCATCGGGACGCGCATGGTGGCGCATTTTGGTATTGAGAATGTGCGGATTATTCCCGGCATTAGTGCGGTGCAGTACCTGTGTGCGCAGTCCGGTATTGATATGAACGATATGTGGCTGACCAGTAGCCATGGCCGCAGCGTCTGTTTTGATGAGCTGGCGCGACATAACAAGGTAGCGATGGTGACTGATGCGCTGTGTGGCCCGCGTGAAATCGCGCAGCAGCTCATTGCCCGAGGCAAGGGGCATCGCTGGATGGTGATTGGCGAAAACCTGGCGATGGAAAACGAAAAGATCCATTTCCTGCCTGTGCGTGAAGTTAACGCCGACTATGACATGAATGCAGTGGTGATCCTCGATGAAAGATGAGCTGTTTCTGCGTGGAGAGAAAGTGCCGATGACCAAAGAAGCGGTACGCGCACTTGCCCTCTCAAAACTTGAATTACACCGCGCCAGTCACCTGATTGATATAGGCGCCGGAACCGGCAGCGTGTCGATAGAGGCGGCGTTGCAATATCCCGGATTACGTGTCACGGCCATCGAACGTAACCCGGCGGCGCTCAGGTTGCTGGACGAAAACCGCCAGCATTTTGCCTGCGCAAATATCGATATTTTTCCTGGCGTTGCTCCCATGACCATCGCGGAAAAAGCCGATGCCATTTTTATGGGCGGCAGCGGTGGTCATCTGACCGACCTGATTGACTGGTCGATGCGCCAATTGCATCCCGCAGGGCGTTTGGTGATGACATTTATCCTCCAGGAAAACCTCAACACCGCGCTAACACATCTGGACCATCTTGGCGTACAGGGAGTGGATTGCCTGCAGCTACAGGTTTCCTCGCTTACCGCGCTTGGCAGTGGTCACTATTTTAAACCGAATAACCCCGTATTTGTTATCGCCTGTCAGAAGGAAGGAAACCATGTCTGAGATTTTTGATCCCCGTAGCGTGTGGTTTGTTGGCGCAGGTCCTGGCGATCGCGAGCTGATTACCCTCAAAGGTTACCGGTTGCTGCAGCAGGCGCAGGTTGTTATCTACGCCGGATCGCTGATTAACACCGAACTGCTGGAGTATTGCCCTGCTGGTGCTGAATGTCACGACAGTGCCGAACTGCATCTGGAGCAGATCCTTGATCTGATGGAAGCCGGAGTGAAAGCGGGTAAGACCGTCGTGCGTCTGCAAACCGGCGATGTCTCGTTGTATGGTTCCGTGCGCGAGCAGGGCGAGGAGCTGACCAAACGCGGGATTGACTGGCAGGTGGTGCCCGGCGTCAGCGCGTTCCTCGGCGCGGCGGCGGAGCTGGGCGTTGAGTATACCGTGCCCGAAGTTTCACAGAGCCTGATCATTACGCGCCTGGAAGGCCGCACCCCGGTACCAGAGCGTGAACAGCTGGAGTCTTTTGCCAGCCACCAGACATCAATGGCGATATATCTTTCCGTCCAGCGTATTCATCGGGTGGCTGAGCGTCTGATTGAAGGTGGCTATCCGGCGACCACGCCCGTGGCGGTGATCTATAAAGCAACCTGGCCGGAAAGCCAGACCGTACGCGGGACCCTGGCGGATATTGGCGACAAGGTTCGCGATGCTGGCATCCGTAAAACGGCCCTTATTCTGGTCGGTAATTTCCTGGGCTCGGAGTATCACTACTCCAAACTCTATGCGGCGGACTTTAGCCATGAATACCGTAAAGCCTGAGTCAATTGCGCTTTTTTGCCTGACTCCTGGCGGCGTTGTGCTGGCGAAACGTCTGGCAGCTATGCTGCCGGTTACCTGTTTTACCAGTGAAAAGCTGCTGGAGGAGGGGTTTATTCCCTTCGAAAACGGCTTTGCGAATACCGCTCGCGAAGCGTTTACGAATTATTCGGCGCTGATTTTTATCGGGGCGACTGGCATTGCGGTGCGCGTACTGGCCCCGCTGGTCAACGACAAGTTTTGCGATCCGGCGGTGGTGGTCATTGATGAACGTGCCCAGCATGTCATCAGCCTGCTCTCCGGTCACGCGGGCGGTGCTAATGCGTTGGCACGTTATCTGGCGGGCATGTTGGGTGCCGACCCGGTTATCACCACCGCGACGGATGTGAACGATATGGCGGCACTGGATACGCTGGCATTTCAACTGAATGCCCGAATGAGTGATTTCCGTTCGGCGGTGAAGATCGTCAATCAGATGCTGGTCAGCAATAAGCGGGTTGGGCTGTGGTGGGATGACGAACTGACGCAGGATGTCAGCCATTGCGACCGGCGCGGATTTATTACGGTCACCGATCTCAACCAGCTCCCTGAACTGGATGCGTTGGTGTGCATCACCTTACGCACCAATTTACCTGAGCTGCCTGTTCCGCACTGGAAGCTGGTGCCGCAGCGGGTTGTGGCCGGAATTGGTTGTCGCCGTGATACGCCGTTCCCGCTGCTGGCTGCGCTGCTTGCCCGCCAACTCGAAGCCCAACAGCTCGATCCGCTGGCGCTAAAAGCGATTGGCAGCATCACGCTGAAAAAAGATGAACAGGGACTTATCCAACTGGCTTCATGCTGTCGCGTTCCTTTCGAAACCTTTACTGCTGACGCGCTGCGTGAGCATGAGCACCGTTTTCCGGCCTCATCGTTTGTTCGCAAAACGGTGGGTACAGGAAGCGTTTCTGGTCCTGCAGCCTGGCTGTTGAGCCACGGACAACTGTTAGGCGAGACCCTGCGAGAACAGGGCGTCACTATCACTTTGGGAGTTTCACACTGATGTTAAGCGTAATTGGAATTGGCCCTGGCTCGCAGGCAATGATGACCATGGAAGCCGTTGAAGCACTGCAGGCAGCGGAAATCATCGTTGGCTATAAAACCTACACCCATCTGGTAAAAGCGTTCACTGGCGACAAGCAGGTGATCAAAACCGGGATGTGCAAAGAGATTGAACGCTGTCAGGCGGCGATCGAACTGGCGCAGGCGGGGCACAACGTGGCGCTGATCAGCAGCGGTGACGCGGGGATTTACGGTATGGCCGGGCTGGTGCTCGAACTGGTCAGTAAGCAAAAGCTGGACGTTGAGGTCAGGCTAATCCCAGGGATGACCGCCAGCATTGCCGCCGCCTCTTTGCTGGGGGCACCGTTGATGCACGATTTCTGCCACATCAGCTTAAGCGATCTGTTAACGCCGTGGCCGGTTATCGAAAAACGCATCGTTGCCGCTGGTGAAGCCGATTTTGTTATCTGTTTCTACAACCCGCGCAGTCGGGGTCGCGAAGGACATCTGGCGCGCGCATTTGAGCTGTTATCTGCCAGCAAGAGCGCACAAACGCCGGTTGGTATTGTGAAGTCAGCCGGACGTAAAAAGCAGGAAAAATGGCTGACCACGCTGGGTGAAATGGACTTTGAGCCGGTTGATATGACCAGTCTTGTGATCGTGGGCAATAAAACAACCTATGTTCAGGACGGCCTGATGATCACGCCACGAGGTTATGTGCTGTGAATTATGGTGATGTGCTGGTCATGGGCGGCACCAGCGACGCGCGCATGCTGTGCCAGCAACTGGATGCGGCAAACGTGGCCTACACCCTGTCAGTTGCGACCCCGACGGGAAAGCAGCTGGCGGGAGACATCAAAGGCCAGGTGCGCTGCGGGCGTCTGGAACGTGAACAAATGATTGCCTGGCTACAGGAAAATCAGACGCGCTGGGTGATCGATGCCTCGCATCCGTACGCCGAGGTGGTGAGTCGCAACATCATGAATGCCTGCGAAGCGGCGGGCGTACTGCTGAGCCGCTACCAGCGCCCTGAGCAGTTGAGCGGATTAACTCACCCGCAGCTTTATACCGTACAAAGTATTCCGCAAGCCTGTGAGGTGGCGCGACGCTTCGGCGATCGCGTGCTGTTGACGACTGGCAGTAAAGATCTGTCCATCTGGCGCGAAGGGTTGCCTGAAAAAACGCTGCTGGCGCGCGTTCTGCCTGTACCTGAGGTCATTCAGCAATGCGCGGATCTGGGATTTGGCGTCGGTGAAATCTTCGCACTGTGTGGGCCGTTTAGCGCCGAGTTCAACGCCGCGTTTTATCGCCAGTGTCAGGCTGATGTGGTGATCACTAAGGCTTCAGGCGCTGAAGGTGGTTATCAGGAAAAAGTTCAACCCTGTCTGGATGCCGGTATCCCCTGCATCGTGATTACACGTCCGGCACCGTTGGTGACGGGAGACGAGTTACTGGAAAGTCAGGCCGCCTTTGCGGCGCGTTTAACGCGCTGGCTGGCCGCGGCTTAAGGAGTTAAAGATGAAAAAGGCGCTTCTGGTGGTCAGCTTTGGCACCAGCTATCACGACACCTGTGAGAAAAATATTGTGGCCTGTGAGCGCGATCTTGCAGCCAGTTGCCCTGACCGCGACCTGTTCCGGGCGTTTACCTCCGGGATGATTATCCGCAAGCTCAAGCAGCGTGACGGCATTGAAATCGACACACCGCTGCAGGCGCTGCAAAAACTGGCGGAGCAGGGGTATCAGGATGTGGCTATTCAGTCGCTGCACATTATCAATGGCGACGAATACGAAAAAATTGTCCGCGAAGTGCAAAGTATGCGTCCGCTGTTTTCACGCCTGACGCTGGGTGTACCGCTACTGAGCAGCCATGAAGATTACGCCCAGCTGATGCTGGCGCTGCAACAGCAAATGCCGACGCTTAGAGAAAATGAAAAAGTGGTGTTTATGGGACACGGCGCCAGCCATCATGCCTTTGCCGCCTATGCCTGTCTCGACCATATGATGACGGCGCAGCGCTTTCCGGCGCGGGTTGGGGCGGTGGAAAGCTATCCGGAAGTGGATGTGCTGATTGAAAGTTTATCCCAGGAAGGGGTGACGGCGGTGCATCTGATGCCGCTGATGTTAGTTGCTGGTGACCATGCCATCAATGATATGGCCTCTGACGAAGATGATTCGTGGAAAACATTGTTCAATGCGGCCGGGATAACGGCTACGCCATGGCTCAGTGGACTGGGTGAGAATCCGGCGGTTCGCGCCATGTTCGTGGCACATTTACAGCAGGCGCTTAATGTGGCGCTGGAGGAAGCAGCATGAGCGGGAAACTGTACGCATTAAGCACCGGACCTGGCGCTTCCGATCTGATCACCGTACGTGCTGCACGTACGCTGGGCATGCTGGATATTCTCTATGCGCCTGCCGGGCGTAAAGGCGGCGATAGCCTGGCGCTGTCGATTGTACGGGAGTATATCGGCGAGCAGACCGAGGTCCGCTGCTGCCATTTTCCCATGAGTGCCGACAGCGCGGAAAAAGAGGCCGTCTGGGATGAGGTTGCAACCGCGCTGGTTCAGGAAGTCGAAGCTGGAAAAAAAGTAGGCTTTATTACGCTCGGCGACGCCATGCTGTTCAGTACCTGGGTCTTTTTACTGCAGCGCATTGGTTCGCCTGACTGGTTAGAAATCGTCCCGGGCGTGACTTCTTTCGCTGCGATTGCCGCGCGTTCGAAAACCCCGCTCGCTATGGAGCAACAATCGCTGGCAGTGGTCTCCTGTACCGCGCCGGAAGCTGAAATTCAGCAGGCGTTAAAGCAGCATGACAGTCTGGTGTTGATGAAAGTGTACGGTCGTTTTGCGCGTATCAAAGCGCTGCTGCAACAAGAAGGTTTGTTGGGCTGCGCATTAATGATGTCTGAAGCCACGCTGCCAGGTGAACAGTGCTGGCGTCATCTCGATGAGGTGAGCGACGATCAGCCGCTGCCTTATTTCTCGACCATTCTGGTCAACAAACAGTGGGAGTATGCACAATGAAGCTTGAACAACAGCTAAAACAGCTGTCTTTCAGCGGGTTGGCTGCGGCGCTATTACTGATGATTGTTCCTGAGCAAGCGTTCGCCATGCACATTATGGAAGGTTTCTTGCCACCGATGTGGGCGCTGGCCTGGTGGCTGTTGTTTTTACCCTGCCTGTGGTACGGGCTGGTGCGCTTGCGCCAAATCGTGCAGGAAGATAACCACCAGAAAGTTTTACTGGCACTGTGCGGCGCCTTTATTTTTGTGCTGTCGGCGCTGAAAATTCCTTCCGTTACCGGAAGTTGTTCACACCCTACCGGCGTAGGCCTGGCGGTTATCCTGTTTGGACCTGGCGTAGTGGCCATCCTCGGGGCGATCGTTCTGCTGTTCCAGGCACTGCTGCTGGCACACGGTGGTTTAACGACGCTCGGCGCGAACGGCATGTCGATGGCGGTAATTGGCCCGGTAGTGGGTTACATGGTGTGGAAAATGGCCTGCCGTGCAGGGCTGCGTCGTGACGTTTGCGTCTTCTTGTGTGCGATGCTGGCGGATCTCGTCACCTATTTCGTGACGTCGGTACAGCTGGGCGTCGCGTTCCCGGATCCCTCTGCTGGCGCTACAGGTTCAATCATTAAGTTCATGGGGATTTTCTGTCTGACGCAGATCCCAATCGCGATTGCGGAAGGGTTACTCACCGTGCTGATTTACGATCAGCTGACCAAACGCCAGTTAATAACCGCATAAGGACATTAACGATGAAAAAGACGCTGATTATATTGGGCATGGTTGTGGCGCTGGTGATCCTGCCGTTCTTTATCAACCACGGTGGAGAGTACGGCGGTTCAGACGGTGAGGCTGAGAGTCAGATTCAGGCTATTGCCCCGCATTATGAACCCTGGTTCCAGCCGCTGTATGAACCGGCAAGCGGTGAAATTGAAAGTCTGCTGTTTACACTTCAGGGATCGCTGGGCGCAGCCGTGATTTTCTATATCCTGGGTTATACCAAGGGCAGGCAACGCCGTGATGACCGGGCTTGACAGGCTTAGCTATCAAAGCCGTTGGGTTCATGTCTCGCCAGTGCGGAAATTTCTGCTCTGGCTGGTGATGATGATTCTGGCGTTTACTCTGCCCCCGTTGGGGCAGGGTATTGAGCTGTTATTGATTGCCGCGCTGAGCTGCTGGCTGCTGCGTATTTCATTCTGGCGCTGGTGCCGTTGGATGGCATTACCGTTTGGTTTTCTGGCGGTTGGCGTAGTGACCATCCTGTTTAGCATCAGCCGCGATCCACAGACGCTGTTGGCCAGCATACCTGTGGGAAGTTACTGGTTGGGAATCAGCGCACCAGGTCTGGTGACAGCGAATGAGACGTTCTGGCGCAGCCTTGCAGCGCTGGCAGCAACCTTCTGGCTGGTACTGAATCTGCCGTTTCCGCAATTAATTATCCTACTCAAACGCGCGCACGTTCCTCGCCTGTTAACTGAACAGATCCTGCTGACCTGGCGGTTTATTTTTATTCTCTTAGACGAGGCGCTGGCTATTCACCGCGCACAAACGCTGCGTTTTGGTTATCGTAGCTTGCCGTTGGGCTACCGCTCTCTGGCAATGCTGGTGGGATTGCTGTTCACCCGCGTGTTGATCCGCTACCAGCAAATGACCACCACACTGGATATCAAACTTTATCAGGGTGATTTTCACCTGTAAGGAAAAGTATGCTTGCCACCTCAGCGCTTTGGTTTCGCTATCAGGATGACCCGATCCTCAAAGGGCTAACGCTGGATTTTTCTACGCATGCCGTCACCGGGTTGGTAGGCGCTAATGGTTGCGGGAAATCCACGCTGTTTATGAACCTGAGTGGCTTATTGCGCCCACAGCAAGGCGCGGTGATGTGGCAGGGCAAACCGCTGGATTACAGCAAACGCGGCCTGCTGGCGCTGCGTCAACAGGTGGCAACGGTATTTCAGGACCCCGATCAGCAAATCTTTTATACCGATATCGACAGCGATATCGCCTTTAGCCTGCGCAATCTCGGGGTGGATGAGGCTGAAATCGCCCGACGCGTGGAAGATGCGCTTACGCTGGTCGACGCCCAGCATTTTCGCCATCAGCCCATTCAGTGTTTAAGCCATGGGCAAAAAAAACGCGTAGCGATAGCCGGGGCGTTGGTGTTGCAGGCGCAGTATCTGCTGCTGGATGAACCTACTGCGGGCCTCGACCCGTCAGGCCGCACGCAGATGATTGAGATTATCAAACGCATCGTAGCGCAAGGAAACCATGTCGTAATTTCAAGCCATGATATCGATCTTATCTATGAAGTCAGCGATGCGGTGTACGTTTTACGCCGGGGCGAAGTACTCACGCACGGCACGCCAGGCGACGTTTTCGCCCGTACGGATCTTATTGAACAAGCGGGATTAACTCAGCCCTGGCTGGTGAAGCTGCATACCGAGTTGGGCTTCCCTCTGTGTAAAACAGAGGCTGAATTTTTTAGCTGTATGCGAGAGAACGCACTGAAGGAGGCGTCATGACGCAGGCAATAATGTTGCAGGGAACGGCATCTGATGTGGGTAAAAGCGTATTGGTCGCCGGGCTGTGTCGTATTTTTTATCAGGATGGACTGCATACCGCACCGTTCAAATCGCAGAACATGGCGCTGAACTCTGGCATTACGCCAGAGGGAAAAGAAATGGGCCGCGCGCAAATTTTTCAGGCTGAAGCCGCAGGTATTACGCCAGATGTGCGTATGAACCCGGTTCTGCTTAAACCGACCAGCGATCGCAAAGCGCAGGTAGTGCTGATGGGCAAAGTAGCGACTGATATGGACGCGGTGAGTTACCACGAGTACAAACCACGTCTGCGGGAACAGATCCTGTCAGTTTATAACAGCCTGGCGCAGGAGTTCGATGTGCTGGTGCTGGAAGGTGCGGGGAGCCCGGCAGAGATTAACCTGCGCGATCGCGATATCGTCAATATGGGCATGGCAGAAATGGCGCAGTGCCCTGTCGTTTTGGTAGCGGATATCGATCGTGGTGGGGTATTCGCCTCCATTTACGGCACGCTGGCGCTGTTGCACGATCACGAACGCGCACGCGTAAAAGGGGTGATCATCAATAAGTTTCGCGGTGATGTGACGCTGCTGCACTCCGGTATCGAGCAAATTGAAGCGCTGACCGGTGTTCCGGTGCTGGGCGTGATGCCATGGCTGGATGTTGATCTGGAAGATGAAGATGGCGTTGCACTGCAAAAGGGCAAGTATTTGCGCACTGATAAACGCGACATCGACATCGCCGTTGTGCAAATCCCGCACATTTCTAACTTTACGGATTTCAATGCGCTTGCTGCGCAGCCGGATGTGCGTGTGCGCTATGTTCGCCAGCCTGAAGAGCTGGCGGGGGCCGATCTGGTGATTTTGCCCGGCAGCAAAAATACCCTTGGCGATCTGGTGTGGCTACGTGAAAGCGGGATGGCGCATGGCGTCGTGCAATTGCATCGTAATAACGTACCGGTGGTGGGGATTTGCGGCGGTTATCAAATGCTCGGCGATACCATCATTGATGAAGTGGAGTCAGGACTCGGTACGCTGCCGGGGCTGGGATTGCTCAATACCGTCACCCATTTTGCTCAGCACAAAACCACGACCCTGGTTAAGGGGCAAATGTCCTCATCGCTGCCTGACTGGCTGGCGGGCACAGCGGGGTTATCCGTTCGCGGTTATGAAATTCATATGGGTGAAACAGCATTAACCGATGAATGTCAGTCGGTGATGACGTTGCACAAAGACGGCGGCAACGTTGTTGACGGCGCGGTCACTGCGGATGGTCTGGCGTTCGGCACCTATCTTCACGGTCTTTTCGACAGCGATGACTTCACCCGTGCGTTGGTCAATGGCCTGCGAGAACGTAAAGGGTTAGCTCCGCTGGATTCCACCTTCCATTACGCGCAATATAAATCGCAGCAGTTTGATCTGCTGGCGGATGCGATGCGGCAACACATCGATATTGAGAAAATTTATACCATCATGCAGCAACACCGGGAGCCAGTATGATGATTCTGGTTACTGGCGGCGCGCGAAGCGGTAAGAGTCGGCATGCGGAAGCGCTGATCGCTGATTCCCCAAACGTTTTGTATATTGCGACTTCGCAGATTTTTGATGAGGAGATGGCTGCGCGAATTCAGCATCATCGCGATGGACGTCCTGCGCACTGGCGTACAGCCGAACGTTGGCAACATCTTGATGAACTGATTACGGCCGCGAACGATCCTCAGGAAGCCATTCTGCTTGAATGCATCACTACGATGGTGACCAACCTGCTGTTTGCGCTAGGCGGTGATAGCGATCCGGACAGCTGGGATTACGCGGCGATGGAACAGTCTATCGAAGGTGAAATCCGTTCGCTGATTGCAGCCTGTCAGCGCTGCCCGGCAAAGATCGTGTTGGTCACTAACGAAGTGGGAATGGGGATTGTGCCGGAGAACCGTCTGGCGCGGCATTTTCGTGATATTGCAGGACGCGTGAACCAGCGACTGGCGGCGGCGGCTGATGAGGTCTGGCTGGTGGTATCAGGAATTGGAGTCAAAATTAAATGAGTAAGTTGTTCTGGGCAATGCTCTCTTTTATCAGTCGCTTGCCCGTTCCTGCTCGCTGGTCGCAAGGACTGGATTTCGAGCACTATTCCCGCGGTATTGTGATGTTTCCCCTGATTGGCGTCGTGTTGGGAGGGGTGACGGGGCTGGTCTTCATGGCGCTCCAGACCTGGTGCGGTATACCGTTGGCCGCTCTTTTTGCGGTGCTGACGCTGGCGTTATTGACCGGGGGATTTCATCTGGATGGTCTGGCGGATACCTGTGACGGCATTTTTTCGGCGCGCCGACGCGAGCGGATGCTGGAAATCATGCGCGACAGTCGTCTGGGAACCCACGGTGGACTGGCGTTAATTTTCGTTTTACTGGCGAAGGTGCTGGTGGTGAGCGAACTGGCTTTGCGTGGCACGCCGATGCTGGCTGCGCTGGCGGCGGCATGTGTCGCCGGGCGAGGAACGGCGGTGTTGCTGATGTATCGGCATCGCTATGCCCGCGAAGAAGGGCTGGGCAACGTTTTTATTGGTAAAGTCACCGGGCGTCAAACCTGCGTTACGTTGGGATTGGCGGCGATCCTTGCCGCCGTGCTGCTTCCCGGCATGCGCGGCGTGGCAGCGCTGGTTGTCACAATGGTGGCGATTTTTATTCTTGGGCAGTTATTAAAACGCACGTTGGGTGGGCAAACTGGCGATACGCTGGGCGCTGCCATTGAACTTGGCGAGTTGATTTTCTTGCTGGCTCTGCTCTGAGTCAGCCCACATACTGGAACCCTTATGCAGACTTTAACCTCTTTACTCCGCGCGATCCCATTACCTGACAGTGCCGCGATGCTGCGCGCGCAGCAGCATATCGACGGCTTGCTTAAGCCGCCGGGAAGTTTGGGGCGACTCGAATCTCTCGCCGTGCAATTGGCCGGCATGCCTGGCCTGAAGGGTGTGCCGCATGTGAATGGCAAAGCGATGCTGGTGATGTGCGCCGATCACGGCGTGTGGGATGAAGGGGTTGCCGTTTCACCTAAAGTTGTCACGGCTATACAGGCTGCCAATATGACGCGTGGAACGACCGGCGTCTGCGTCCTCGCCGCTCAGGCGGGGGCGAAGGTCCATGTGATAGATGTGGGGATTGATGCTGAACCTATTCCCGGCGTGGTGAATATGCGTGTGGCACGCGGCTGCGGCAATATAGCCGAAGGCCCGGCAATGAGCCGTTCGCAGGCCGAGGAGCTGTTGCTGGAAGTCATTCGCTATACCCATGAACTGGCCAAAGACGGTGTGACGCTGTTTGGTGTCGGTGAGCTTGGTATGGCAAATACTACACCTGCGGCGGCCATTGTTAGCGTGCTTACCGGCAGTGATGCTGAGGAAGTCGTGGGTATTGGCGCTAACCTTCCTCTTTCTCGGGTGGGGAATAAGGTAGACGTTGTGCGTCGGGCAATTGCCGTCAATCAGCCGGATCGCCATGACGGTGTCGATGTGCTGGCTAAAGTTGGTGGGTTCGATCTTGTCGGCATGGCAGGGGTTATGTTGGGGGCGGCCTCCTGCGGCCTGCCGGTCGTGCTGGATGGTTTTCTTTCTTATTCCGCTGCGCTGGCGGCCTGCCAGATTGCACCACAAATTAAACCCTACCTAATCCCGTCACATTTCTCCGCTGAGAAGGGCGCCCGTACCGCGCTGGCGCATCTTGAATTGGATCCGTATCTGAATATGGGGATGCGTTTGGGCGAAGGCAGTGGGGCCGCGTTGGCGATGCCAATTGTTGAGGCGGCTTGTGCGATGTACAACAATATGGGGCAGTTAGCCGCCAGTAACATCGTGCTTCCGGATGGTAAGGAAGCGTAGTTACCGCTCAACCTGAACCTCGCCTGTTGGCGAGGTTTTTTTATGCGCAAATATGTCGTAACCCACTAAAACAGATAATAAAAGCTATAATTAACGGATATCTGCTGCGACGAAGGAAAGGAAAAAGATGCGTCGTGTAAAACTGCTTTGTTCACTCATTATGCTGCTTGCGAGTCAGGGCGCGCAGGCGGTGAGTTATCCATTGCCGCCAGAGGGCAGTCGCCTGGTGGGTAGCCCTTTGACTGTTACGGTTCCACCAGGAAATACCAAGCCGCTGGAAGCATTTGCCGCTCAGTACGGGCAGGGGTTGAGCAATATGCTTGAAGCCAATCCGGGCGTCGATGTTTTTCTGCCTAAATCGGGTTCAACGCTGGTTGTGCCGCAGCAACTGATATTACCGGATACCGTACGCGAGGGGATTGTCATCAACGTCGCCGAGATGCGGCTTTACTATTATCCTGCTGGCAGCAATACGGTTGAGGTTTTACCCATTGGCATTGGTCAGGCGGGTAGAGAAACGCCGCGCAACTGGGTGACGGCGGTAGAGCGTAAGCAGGAAGCGCCAAGCTGGACACCGACGCCAAATACCCGACGCGAATACGCCGCTCGCGGGGAAAGCTTGCCAGCATTTGTTCCTGCCGGGCCAGAAAATCCGATGGGCCTGTATGCAATTTATATCGGCAGGCTTTATGCCATTCACGGGACAAATGCCAATTTCGGTATTGGTCTGCGGGTAAGCCAGGGGTGTATCCGTTTGCGGAATGACGACATCAAGTACCTGTTTGATACGGTGCCTGTAGGGACCCGTGTACAATTAATTGACCGACCGGTGAAATACAGCGAAGAGCCGGACGGTAGTCGTTGGGTGGAAGTGCATGAGCCGCTGTCGCGAAATCGTTCGGAATACGAGTCTGACAGAAAGGTACCTTTGCCAGTCACTCCCGCTCTGCGTACCTTTATCAGCGGGAATGACGTGGATGTGAGCCGTGGGAACCAGGCACTGGAAAGACGTTCCGGTATGCCGGTGAACATCAGCCTGGTACAGAAACATTATTAATTTTCAGGGCGACCCTGGTGACCTTCAGGTCGGATGGGTCGCTTTTTTTATTTGATACTGCCCCATTTTTACCACGCCAATATGGTCTGCCATTAGTTGAGCTTCGTGTTCGCTGTGGGTAACCAACAGCGCCGTTTGCCCGGCGGCGCGCAAAATATCCCGTACCTCGTTGCCAAGACGTTCACGTGTGCGCTTATCCAGGCTGGAGAAGGGTTCATCGAGCAACAGGATTTCCGGATGTGGCGCCAACGCGCGCGCAAGGGCGATACGCTGTTGTTGCCCGCCTGAAAGCTCATGCGGATAGCGGTTGGCATGGCTGTGTAACTCCACCATTTTCAACAGCTCAGTCACTCTGGCCTGTTGTTCCTCACGCGGCATGCGACGCAATCCAAAGGCCACATTTTGCTGCGCGGTCAGATGGGGGAATAACGCATATTCCTGGAAGACCATGCCGACATGACGTTTTTCCGGTGGCAGATGAATGCCGGGACCGGCAACACGGCGCTGTGACACATAGATCTCTCCGTTTTGCAGGCGTTCAAATCCGGCAACTGCGCGTAGCACCGTGGTTTTCCCGCAGCCTGAAGCGCCCAGCAGACAGGCGATTTCACCTTTATGTACCGACATTGAAAATCCGCTCAGTACCGATTGCTGGCTGTTGCCATAAGTAACGTGTACATCCTGGAGTCGTAATGCAATTTCTGACATTGTTGCTCTCTTAACCACGGCGAGTCATTTGATGACGCACCAACAAAATAACCGGTAGCGTGCCAGCTAACACAATCATTAGCGCGGCGATAGCACCTTCTTCATAGGTTCCACGGGCGGCTTCCGCATACAACAATGTTGCCAGTGTTTCGAAATTGACCGGGCGCAAAAGCAACGTTGTTGGCAGTTCTTTCATGGCATCGGCAAAAACCAGCAGGGCACTGCTGACTAACGCTGGGCGCAGCAGGGGAAAATGGACCCGTGCAAACGTCCCCGCGCCATTCTCACCCAACAGACGAGACGCCTGTTCCAGCGAGGGGGGGATACGGCCCAGACCAGAATCCAGTGCGCCAATGGCAATCGCCTGGAATCGCATGGCACAACAAATTACCAGCAGGATCCCGGCGGACATCAGCGGCAGACCACGAACATCCAGTAAATCGGCCAGCCAGCGGTCGACCGCCATGGCGGGTGTCAAAAAACCAATTGCCAGAATTGTGCCGGGGACTGCATAGCCTAAAGAAGCCAGACGCATCACGCCGCGACGAAATCCTGGCATGGCGTTGTCGGCGGCACTATGACGCGCGCTCCAGGCCACTAACATACTGACGCAAACCACCACCAGCGTGGTTCCCGCCGCCAGCGATAGCGTATTTTGTAATGCTGACAGTAACGAAGAGGAAAGCGGATTTTCATCACCTATGCGTTTGGCGCTTTCCCACATTAAAAACAGAACCGGAGCCAGAAAACCCAGCAGGACAGGCAGTGAAATAACGCCACCGAGCAGCCAGCCACGCCAGCCCTGCACGCGCGTAGGTTGAATTTCCCGCAGGCTGCGACTGCTGAATCCTTGTTTTCTGCGACCATAAAATTCCAGCGTCAGAATAAGGAATATGAACATCAGCATCATGCAGGCAATTTGTGCTGCGGCAGATAAATCAGAACGCGAGATCCATGTGGTGTACACGGTAACGGTTAACGTCTGTACCCCGAGAAACTCCGATGCGCCGATATCGTTGAGCGTTTCCAGTAGTGCCAGGCTGATCCCAACGGCCAGTGCCGGACGGGCCATGGGCAAAGCAACACGGAAGAAGGTTCCGGTTGCGCTGCATCCCAGCGTGCGTGCGGCTTCCAGTAAATGGGCCGGTTGGCTAATAAACATGGCGCGGGTTGTCAGATACACGTATGGGTAAAGCACCAATCCGAGTAGGATGATTGCGCCGGAAAGTGAGCGTAAATCTGGCAGACGGAACTGTCTTGGGCTGTCAAAACCCAGTAAAAAACGGATAAAGGTTTGCAGGGGGCCAATCGGATGCAGCAGATCGAGCCACGCAAAGGCCACAATGTAGGTCGGCATCGCCAGCGGCAACAGTAACGCCCAGCTAAGTATTTTACGTCCAGGGAAATCCCATGCCGTTACCGCCCATGCGCTGCCTACGCCAATCACGCCGACCATCACCGCGACACCGGCTAATAACAGCACGGTATTTTTTAGTGCGGCAGGTAGTACATACGTCAGGAGATTATCCCAGTGAGATAAATCGGCCTGGGTAGCCTGCCAAATCAGCGCAATGATCGGTGTCAGAACGCCAAGCGCTACGCACAGTGCGCCAAGATGTAGCGGCGTTAATAATGACTGCGGCCCGGAAACCAGGCCGCGTAACGTCGGAAACTGCAGAGGTTTATTGATCGAATCCAACTTTATCTACCAGCAGACTAGCTTGTTTACGATATTTAACGATTTCGGTTAATGGTGTTTTATCGACGTCGATTTCGCCAATAGTTGCGTTGATAACCGGGTCAAGCGTCACGCCTTTCAGTACCGGGTATTCGAAGTTCGCTTTCGCATATTGCTGCTGGGCAGGTGCGGAAACCAGATATTCCATCAGCTTAACGGCATCGGCTTTATTTGGCGCATAGCGGGCTACAGCTGCACCACTGATGTTGACGTGTGTACCGCCATTTTCAAAAGTAGGTTTAACGACTTTAATCGCATCGCCCCATTGACGCGCATCGCTGCCTTCTTTGGCATTTTTCATATGGCCAACGTAATAGGAGTTAGCGAGACCAATATCGCAAATGCCGCCGAGGATATCGCGAGCAACATCGCGATCGCCACCGGTAGCTTTACGCGCCAGGTTAGCTTTCACACCGCGCAGCCATTCTTCGGTCTTTGCTTCGCCGTGATGAGCAATCATTGCGGCGATCAGCGCCGTGTTATACGGGTGCTGTCCGGAACGAATACAGACTTTACCTTTGTACTCAGGGCTGGCGAGTTGTTCGTAATGCCAGTTATCGATTGGCAGTGACTTCTCGGCATACAGCACGCGGGCACGCATCGACAGCGCAAACCACTGATTATCTGCACCGCGCAGATTAGCCGGAATAGCGGTTTTCAGTGCTTCTGACTCTACTGGTTGAGTTACACCCGCTTCCACTAAATCAATGAGATTACCGGCATCGACGGTCATCAGCAGGTCGGCAGGTGAATTTTTACCTTCAGCTTTAACGCGCTCAAGCATACCGTCCTTGATATAGACCGTACTGACTTTGATGCCGCTGGTTTTGGTCCAGCTATCAAGCAAAGGCTGGATCAGACCCGGTTCACGGGTGGTATAGAGCGTTAACGTTTCCTGAGCGAAAGCCGGTAGGCTAACTGAGAAGACCAGGGAAGAAGCAAGTGTGATACGGCGCAGTCCGGCGCGAGGCAGAGAATTCATCGTTTATATCCCAGAGTAATTGGAACGTACAGTGAACCGAGCGGGGGGCTCGTTCCTTTGGCTCGCGTACAATAAATGATAATCACTAGCACTTACAATAATTGCAAAGTTTAAACGATTTACATTTACATAACTTTAATCAACGTTGTGATGCGGCATGTAACGGGGGGGCAGAGCAGGCAGGGTGCTTATCAGAGGGGATTTTATAGCGACCGAAAAAGCAAAAAGCCTGCTTAGTTTCCTAAGCAGGCTTCTTAAATATGGCTCCTCTGACTGGACTCGAACCAGTGACATACGGATTAACAGTCCGCCGTTCTACCGACTGAACTACAGAGGAATCGTGTGAACGAGGCGCATACTACTGGCCTCGCATTTTTGTGTCAACACTAAAATTAACCTGCTGATTCAAATGGCTAAATTTAGCTCAACACGTTGTTTTAGTGAACAATGCGCCGATCGCCTTCGTCCTGCAGGCCATTCTCACGTCTACGCGCCAGCGGATCCTGGCGGTAAAAGTGGCAAAAACGCTGCCACAGGGCCGGGAAGCGAGGCGCGAACAGTTCAGGCGCACTGAAAAAATATTCCGAGAGGACAGCAAAGCACTCTGCGGGATCGGTGGCGGCATAGGCGTCAATACTGGCGGCGCTTTCGCCGACCAGATCTATCTCATCCTGAATGTTGTTCATCGCGGCGTGGAGATCGTGCTCCCAGCCGGCAACTTCACGCAACGGGATAAGCGGCACGCCGCTGGCCCGGTCGCCGTTCCGCGTATCAAGCTTATGCGCCACTTCATGCACCACAAGGTTAAAGCCTGACGCATCAAAAGAGTCTTGAATATCCAGCCAGTTCAGCACTACAGGACCCTGTTGCCAGCTTTGTCCCGACTGTACCACCCGCTGGTTGTGGACCAGACCAATATCATCCTCCCATTCATCATCGACGATGAAAGGGGCAGGGTAGATCAGCACTTCATGGAAGCCATCCAGCCACTCAATGCCCAGCTCAAGCACCGGCAGACAAAAGAGCATAGCAATGCGCGCCTGATGCAGCGGGGTCAGCTCCAGCCCCTGCAATGCCACCAGCCGCTTTTGCTGTAAAAAACGGGCAGCCATCTGCGTGAGCTTGTGCTGCTCAGTGGACGAAAGATGGGCTAAAACCGGAATGGCAAGCGCTTGCTCCCAGGGAATCTCTGCGTTGCCGGACTCATCATCTGCTTTCCAGGGCCATTTAAACATCATATTGCTCGCAAAGTCGTCACTTGAACACAATTACCGAAACGGGAGCTATTAAAATGCCAAAGATCCTGGCATTATAGCAACCATCACAGCGGAGAGATGCCGGAGCGGCTGAACGGACCGGTCTCGAAAACCGGAGTAGGGGCAACTCTACCGGGGGTTCAAATCCCCCTCTCTCCGCCACTATTCAAACACTTAGCTCAATTCCTTTCAACGACTCATGTCACACTTGGTATAGTGTTGATATATTCGCTTAGTATAAAGCTCGCCATCATCATGTTCTGATTTGCCCAATACTGGAAGATCCAGTGTGGGGGAAATTTTCACTTTTCTGTCATAAACCGCAACCTGGCGTTCAGTTTTGTGATCTGAGAATAGTTGTTTGTCCTTTCTCGTTTCTATCAAGTTTTTTTTCCTGCGGCTCAAAGTTAAACCAGGGGCAGGGTAGCTAAAGTTATTTTGGTTTTTATCCTAGAAGAAGATAGCCCCAGAAACCAGGCCGTTAGAGAAATTAGCAACAAGCCTCGAGAATAAATCTGGCAGTTATCTTTGAGCGATGAGCGGACGTACAAGACGGTGACAAGATTGCAATATTTGTTGGGGTTATGCCCACGACTTGTTTTGGATAAACTCACTTAACCCTTTGTGATACGATAATTATCTTAGATTGTCACATGGGGCCAGATTTTGAATTCATACATTTTCCTTGCCGGGGCCATTGTAGCTGAAGTAATAGGTACAACCCTGATGAAGTTCTCTGACGGGTTTACACGTCTATGGCCATCTGTCGCAACCATTGTGTGCTACTGCACTGCTTTTTATCTTCTCGCTCAGACGCTGTCGACGATTCCAACGGGTATTGCATACGCAATTTGGTCAGGTGCTGGAATCGTATTAATCAGCCTTTTGGGCTGGTTGGTAAGTGGGCAAAAGCTGGATTTCCCGGCGATCGCAGGCATGTTCCTGATTTGCGCTGGGGTTCTGGTTATTAATATTTTTTCAAAATCTTCCCCGCATTAATTCTAAAAGAGTGTCGGATATCTGGCGCTGTTAGCAGAGCTTATCCCTGTGCGGTGAAAAAGCCCGCTTGGTATGAAGCGGGCTTGCGTATTTTTGTCGTAATTAGAACTGATAGACTAAACCAACGGCAACGATGTCGTCTGTTGCGATACCATTGCTTTCATAGAAGCTGTCGTCTTCGTCCAGCAAGTTGATTTTATAATCAACGTAGGTGGACATGTTTTTGTTGAAGTAGTAAGTCATACCCACTTCAACATATTTGACCAGATCTTTGTCGGTGTAGCGTGGGGTGCCATTGCTATGGTGATCCCAGCCACCTAAGTCGACACCTCTAGATTGCAGGAATGCAACGGACGGGCGCAAACCAAAGTCAAACTGGTATTGTGCAACAACTTCAAAGTTCTGCGTTTTGTTGGCGATACCGCCTTTGTCATCACCATAAGCGGTCATATTGCGGGTTTCGGCATACATTGCAGCCAGGTACACGTTGTTAGCGTCATATTTCGCGCCAACAGTCCATGCATCTGCTGTTTCACCACCAGCATATTTACTGGTGTAGCTACGATCATTGCGACCTTCAGCGACCTGGTTGTTAGTACGATCAGAACTGGAGTATGCCGCGCCGAGGCTTAAACCGAAGTCGAAGTCATAGGAGGTGGACATACCGAAACCGTCACCGTTTTCTTTCGCCAGTTTGCGGTTTTCACTATTACCAGAACCTTCCTGACCTACGCTGCTACCTTCATTATTCCCCTGATATTGCAGGGCAAAGTTCAGGCCATCAACCTGACCAAAGAAGCCTTTATTACGATAGGTAGCAACGCCGTTGGTACGGCCCAGCATGTAAACGTCGGTCTGAGTGTAGGTATCACCACCGAATTCTGGCAGCATATCGGTCCAGGCCTCAACGTCGTACACGACGCCGTAGTTACGACCGTAGTCGAAAGTACCGTTTTGACCAAAACCTAAACCGGCAAAGGCCAGACGAGTCCATGAATCGCCTTTGTCACCTTCGGTACCGTTGGCCTGAATGTTATATTCCCACTGACCATAGCCAGTCAGCATATCGTTGATCTGCGTTTCGCCCTTAAAGCCCAGACGCGCATAGGTCATGTCGCCGTCGCTGCCTGCATCATCAGAGAAATAACGCAGACCATCGACTTTTCCGTACAGATCCAGTTTATTGCCGTTTTTATTATAGATTTCAGCCGCATTTGCTGCGCCTGCAGCTAATAAAGCAGGGAGAAGCAGTGCCAATACTTTTCTTTTCATTATGTATTCCCTTTGCATGATAATTAAAATGAATATGTAGTACTATCCAAGCAACTACATTTGGATACTATCTATGAAGTTCATTTAATTTAAAATATAACATGTAACAAATACATTTAAAATATTTCTAAATATTTCTTGAATGTGTTTTTATAACTATAAATGTATGTATATTACATTGTTATTTGCCACGAAAATAATTTTTTAATCAATGCGTTATGTGTGTCTAGTTATTTATTTGCAACTTGAATTTTATTTGTGGGAAGTATTTGTCTTTATTATTCATATAATATGGTTGTTGATATTGAGATTATGGTTTTTATAAATTCATGTGGGTTTTATTTTCGGTGTGATAATAAAAATTAATTATGTAATGGGGCAGGCAGTGGTTTGCAATGAAAATTGTTGCTAAGGTGATTTTCTTTCTACAAAGGGAGATAGCATGAAACTGCACGACTGGCAGTCGCAATTTGAAGCTTGGTTAGCTGATAACCATTCCGGACAAGATGCTGCGCATGACATCTTTCACTTTCGTCGTGTATGGATGACGGCGCAAAAGCTGAGTACAGATGCTACTGTAGACTGGCTAGTGGTGCTGACCGCGTGCTACTTCCATGATCTCGTCAGCCTGCCAAAGAACCATCCTGAGCGTCATCGTTCGTCGGTACTGGCAGCTCTGGAAACGCGTCGCATTTTGATGCGCGATTTTCCGGATTTTCCACAACAAAGAATACCTGCCGTGTGCCATGCCATTGAGGCGCACAGTTTTAGCGCCAAAATTGCACCAGAAACCCTTGAAGCGAAAATCGTGCAGGATGCGGACCGGCTTGAGGCGCTGGGGGCTATCGGTCTAGCGCGCGTATTTGCTGTGTCTGGTGCGTTAGGCGTGGCGCTATTTGATGCGGAAGATCCGTTTGCCCGCCAGCGTGGCCTTGACGACAAACAGTACGCGCTCGATCACTTCCAGACCAAGTTATTGACGTTGCCGTCGACGATGCAAACTGAACAAGGACGACATTTAGCGCAGCATAATGCTGACTTCTTACTGACGTATATGGCGAAGCTGAGTGCGGAGTTAAAAGGAGAGTATGAAATGCTGGATCTTGACGCGATTCAACCCTTTAAAGCACGTTAGTCGCCAGTGCAGCCGCAACGTCAATCGCACTATTTTATGTTAATCTGTCGGTTATCCATTTCGGCCGGTTAAATGTATGCAGGATAATTTTTCAGTAGCAGGCTCCATGAACCCGATGACAGATGATAACAAGGCCGCCGCGCAGGTGATTTTGGCTAAGTTGCTTGAAATATATGACGTGAAAACCCTGGTTGCTTATCTGAACGGTGTTGGCGAGAACCGCTGGAGTCCGGCCATCTTTAAGCGAGTGGTGGCGAACGAAACATGGCATCGCCTCAGCGACAATGAGTTTACTTATCTGAATTCCTTGCTGCCGACGCCACCTGCGCATCATCCGCATTATGCCTTTCGATTTATCGATCTGTTTGCCGGCATTGGCGGGATTCGTCGCGGCTTTGAGGCAATTGGTGGGCAGTGCGTGTTTACCAGCGAGTGGAACAAGCATGCGGTGCGCACCTACAAAGCGAACAACTATTGCGATCCCTTCCAGCATCAGTTTAATGAAGATATTCGTGATGTCACGCTGAGCCATCAGGATGGGGTGAGCGACCAGCAGGCGGCAGAACATATTCGCCAGCACATTCCAGAACATGATGTACTGCTGGCGGGATTTCCTTGTCAGCCCTTCTCCCTGGCCGGAGTGTCAAAGAAAAATGCGTTAGGGCGGGCCCACGGTTTTGCCTGCGATACACAAGGCACACTCTTTTTTGACGTGGTGCGCATTATCGACGCTCGTCGACCAGCAATATTTGTGCTCGAAAACGTCAAAAACCTGAAGAGTCACGATCAGGGCAAAACGTTTCGCATCATTATGCAGACGCTGGACGAGCTGGGTTATGACGTGGCAGATGCGGCGGATAACGGTCCGGATGATCCGAAAATTATCGATGGGCAACATTTTTTGCCTCAACATCGCGAACGTATCGTGCTTGTCGGTTTCCGACGCGATCTGAATTTGAAATCAGACTTCACGCTGCGGGATATTGTCACGCGTTATCCGCAGCGGCGTACTACGCTGGCGGAACTGCTTGAGCCGACCGTCGATGCGAAATATGTGCTGACGCCGGTGCTGTGGAAATACCTCTATCGCTATGCGAAAAAGCATCAGGCGCGGGGAAATGGATTTGGCTATGGCATGGTGTATCCCGGTAACCCTGATAGCGTAACGCGCACATTATCTGCGCGTTATTATAAGGATGGGGCGGAGATCCTGATTGACCGTGGCTGGGATATGGCGCTGGGTGAAAAAGATTTTGACGATCCGCAGAATCAGCGACACCGCCCTCGCAGACTTACGCCCAGAGAGTGCGCGCGCCTGATGGGGTTTGAATCTCCGCAAGGCTATCAGTTCAGGATCCCCGTGTCAGATACTCAGGCTTATCGCCAGTTTGGTAATTCGGTGGTCGTTCCGGCATTTGCGGCGGTGGCCAGGCTGCTGGAGCCAAAAATCAGGCAGGCAGTTGCTATTCGCGAGAAAGAGAACCTGCATGGCAGACGTTCACGATAAAGCAACACGCAGTAAAAATATGCGGGCGATAGCCACCCGCGATACCGCAATTGAAAAACGCCTTGCCAGCGTGCTGACAGAGCAGGGGGTAACGTTTCGCGTGCAGGATGCGACGTTACCCGGTCGCCCCGATTTTGTGGTGGATGATTATCATTGTGTGATTTTTACTCACGGTTGTTTCTGGCACCACCACAATTGCTATTTGTTTAAAGTCCCCGCGACACGAACGGAATTCTGGCTGGAAAAAATAGGCAAAAATGTCCAACGCGATGTGCGGGATTGTGAAAAATTGCAGGCTCTTGGCTGGCGCGTACTGATTGTCTGGGAGTGCGCCCTGCGTGGTCGCGAAAAGCTGGATGATGAAGCGTTATCTGAACGTGTCATCGAGTGGATCTGCGGCGGTGGCGACACCGCGCAGATCGACACTCTCGGTATTCATTTACTGTAATGTTTTTTCCGACGAACTCGCGACGACATCCGCTTTAACAGGGAACAGGTATTTCCCCAACGTTACCAGCACCACAGCAAACACGATCACGCCGAGCGCCAGCCATTCGATAGGGGCCAGTCTTTCTCCCCCCAGACCGGTACCTAACAGCACCGCAACAACCGGATTGACGTAGGCGTAGCTGGTGGCTAGCGCCGGGCTGACATTGCGGATCAAGAACATATACGCATTAATGGCAATAATGGAGCCAAACAGGGCCAGGTAAGCCACCGCCATAAAGCCTGAAAATGTTGGCATGGTGGTCAGTTTTTCCCCGGAGAGTAACGATGCGCACATCAGCACAATACCGGCTGCTAACATTTCAATGGCTCCGGCCATCATGCCAACGGGCAGCGTAATGCGTGAACCGTACACCGAGCCAAACGCCCAGCTTATCGAACCGATCAGGATTAAAATAGCGCCCCACGGATTGCCACTTAAATTGCCTCCGCTGTTCAGCATGATGATCCCTGCGAGCCCAATCGCTATTCCCAACCATTCCAGTTTGCGCGTTTTGATGCCAAAAAAGTGGCTAAAACACAGCGTAAATAGCGGGACGGTGGCGACCACCACGGCGGCAATACCGGAAGGGACATTTTGATGTTCTGCGACGGTGACCAGTCCATTACCCACAGCCAGCAGCAGGATACCAATTAACGCGGCGTTCAGGATTAAGCGTAAGGGGGGGAGCTTATGCCCGCGAATAAGTAAAAAACTTGTTAACAAAATTCCCGCAGAGAGAAAACGTACGGCTGCCATCATTAACGGCGGCCAGCTTTCAACACCAATGCGAATAACGAAGTACGTGGAACCCCAAATGATGTACAGCGCGAATAGCGCACTGAAAAGCGGTAACAATTGCCTGAAACGCATAATCCCTCACGGTAGAAATAAAAAGGTGCAACATAGTAAACGTCAAAACTATCTTACTGGCGAGATTTATAATTACGTGTCGATGTTAAAAACTTGTTGACCAGAAAGGTCAGTTTCAGCATGGCGTGTTTTACTTCATACTTATGACTGCAAAAAAATAATATTGAGGGTCAAAATTTTGGCAGGAAGTAGCTTACTAACCTTACTCGATGATATCGCCACGCTGCTGGATGATATATCAGTGATGGGAAAATTGGCCGCGAAAAAAACCGCGGGCGTGCTGGGAGATGATCTGTCGCTTAATGCGCAGCAGGTATCGGGCGTGCGGGCGAACCGTGAACTCCCGGTGGTCTGGAGCGTGGCGAAGGGGTCGTTTGTAAACAAAGTTATCCTTGTACCGTTGGCGCTATTGATAAGCGCATTTATTCCCTGGGCGATCACCCCATTATTAATGGTAGGTGGGGCGTTTCTCTGTTTTGAAGGGGTAGAAAAGGTTCTGCATACCCTGGAGGCGCGTAAGCACAAAGAAAGCCCGGAAGAGCGTCAGCAGCGTCTGGCTGCTCTGGCCGCACAGGATCCACTCACCTTTGAGAAAGATAAAATCAAAGGGGCAATACGTACTGACTTCATTTTGTCTGCCGAGATTGTTGCGATTACGCTGGGTATTGTAGCGGATGCACCTTTGCTGAATCAGGTGTTGGTGTTATCGGGTATCGCGTTAGTGGTGACCGTGGGCGTGTATGGCCTGGTCGGGATTATCGTTAAGCTTGACGACATCGGGTACTGGCTGGCAGAAAAACGTAGCCAACTTGCCCAGTCGCTGGGGAAAGGGTTGCTGGTGGTTGCCCCCTGGCTGATGAAAACACTTTCTGTGGTCGGTACATTGGCGATGTTTTTGGTGGGGGGCGGTATTGTGGTACACGGAATATCACCGCTGCATCATGCGATTGAACATTTTGCTCAACAGCAAAGTATATTGATTTCGCTAATGCTTCCGACCCTGCTTAACCTGGTGCTCGGCTTTATCATCGGTGGGATTGTCGTTCTGCTGGTGAAATCTGTCGCCAGGCTGCGCGGAGTTTCGCACTAATTGTTACAGGACTGATTATGCAAAACGCCTCTTTGTCATCTAAGGTGTAAAGGTTTCTCTTGATACAGGAGGCAGGTATGGTCTTTTCTGTCAGTGAGGAAGTCACCTCCAAAGAGGGTGGCCCACGTATGATCGTTACCGGGTATGCCAGCGGAATGGTGGAGTGTCGCTGGTACGACGGATTTGGCGTTAAACGGGAAGCATTCCGTGAAGATGAACTGGTGGTGCCGGGCGAGCGAAGACAGCTCTGTCAGGATGCCTGAACATTTGACTCGACCGTAACCTGGTGATTTCTCACCCATTAGTTATATTTATCATTTTGGTGAGAATTATTTACTTGTCAGGCAAAAAAATTGCAGATAAGGTTTGGTTCACATCAGATTTTCTGGTGTAACGAATTTACAAGTGCTTCTTGCATAAGCAAGCTTGATCCCGACCCTATAAGGGCCGGGATTTTTTTCGCCCTCAGTCAGCGATTGATCTCCGATACGCTAAAGTCATGGATATCAAGCTCGAACGCGTCGGCCAGTTCATGCCATGTATGGTAATCTCGGCCGTCGACGCTAACGCGCTCCGGGTCATCCTGGCTGCGATGAATTTCACTCTCGCAGATTTCGTTGATTGCCTTTAGCAGCGCGTCCACATCGACGCTGACTTCACGTTTGGCCGTATCGCTGTACTCTTTCGCGGTTTTCATCCTCATACCTCTCAACCGTTAAGGATACCGGGGGAGCGTACCCAAACATCAGATACGCACAACTTAAGTATAGACCGTCGATAAAACCCGCAATCGCGCGTGCAGAGCGCTGCCAGAAAAAGGAATTTGTTCTACACTGGCACAAAGCCACAGGAGGAAAACTATGAAGGTGAATGATCGGGTCACAGTCAAAACGGACGGCGGTCCTCGTCGACCGGGCGTGGTACTGGCAATCGAAGAGTTTAGTGAAGGCACCATGTACCTGGTTTCGCTGGAAGACTACCCGCTCGGTATCTGGTTCTTTAATGAATCAGGTCATCAGGATGGTATCTTTGTGGAAAAAGTGGAGTGAGGTGAGTTCCGCTGTTTGATTCTGACTGGTGGAGTCGCCACCAGTCAGAACGTCTTAGCGCATATTCACAAAGATACCATTGGTGACGTTATCCGTAAGCCTCACAACGTGATAGATAACTTGCTTATTATGCGTCTTAATCTTTCGTTTTATATTCCCCTTATGGGATGACACCGTTTTGGCTTTGATATTCATTTGATCCGATATCTGTATTGTTCCCTGACCCTCCATCCACATGCGCAGCATGCTGGATTCGGTTCGACTTAATGATAATGTCGGCAGATTCACATCAATAGCAATATCTACTTCTTTTTTCAGAATATCGCCAAGTAGTTTATCCAGTGAGTCAGGTTTAATCGATTTAGAACTAATCAATAAATTTTTCCTGACGAGTAGATATTCATCAAAATGCACGTTGGCAATTGCCATAAACACAATAAATAATGTGCTGGGATGCTGATTAATGATTTGCTTTATTTGCTGGCTATTAGCAGGTTCGTGGATAAAGCAGTCCTCATTAATAAACACCACAGCGGGTTGTTGAGAGACACAGGCGAGACTGAGTTCATCAACGTTGGAAATGTTGTTGATTTCCCTTTTTTTCACTCCCCGACTTACCAGATACCCGGTTAACCCTAGTCGGGTGTAACTGCATAAATCCATAATAATCGTTGACATGGCATACCCTCACTCAATGCGTAACGATAATTCCCCTTACCTGATTATTTCATCACAACTAAACGGAATAATAACGACCCAAGATGACACTTTCGCTGTTTTTCAGGCGAATTTACTATCCCGTAAAGTTGCGTATAATTTGCCAGGAAACATCTTAAAGTAAAGTGAATGTTGCGTTATGTGAGTGAGGCAAAAACAAATAAGCCGCGACAGAGATATCCTGGTGGATGTTGTCACTTTTTAAAATTAGGACAATCCTTAGTAAAACAGGATAAAAATTAAGGGTTATTATTTTCCAGGCATTTCACTGACGATATCGGCCAGTAAATTAAAAATTTCACTGAATAATCGTTCACAGAATGGCGCAATTAATGGCATTAGCGCCGCCATCAGTGAAATACCTACGGTCAGAGTGAGAGGAAAGCCGATGACGAAAACCGACAGCTGTGGCGCCATGCGATTTAACAAACCAAGTGCGAGGTTCAGCGTGAGTAGCAGCGTCATTACTGGCAGGGCCAGCATTAGCCCGTTGAGGAAAATCAGGCTACCCGCCCGTGCCAGCGCGAGAAACGCATTGCTGTTCACCGGATTGCCACCGATGGGCAGAGTATGAAAAGTATCTACCAGCAGCGAAATCAGCCATAAATGACCGTTAAAGGTCAGGAACAGCAGCATGGCGAGCATGTCGATCAGTCGTGCCAGAACCGGCATATTCAGACGGCTACCGGGATCGAAGAATGTCGCGAAGGAAAGGCCCATTTGCAGACCAATTAATTCCCCGGCGGTACGTACTGCGGCAAACGCAAACTGCATGGTGAAGCCTAAAGCGATACCGATCAGGATTTGTTGCATTGCCTGCCATAGTGCGCCGATCGAAAAGATGGGGACGTCAACGGCGGGAATTGATGGGGCGATAACGACAGTTATCATCAACCCCAGCCCCAGCTTTACCCGTTTGGGGATGGCTCGTTCACTGAGGATGGGGGCCGTTGAGATGAGCGCCAGTATGCGCAGCAAAGGCCAGAAGTATAAATTCAGCCAGTGGAGCCACTCAACGCTGGTCACCTGCAACATAACGTTGTCTACCCGATGATATAGGGGATATTGCTGAACAGCGTACGCACGTAGTCGAGCAGCAGGTTAAGCATCCACGGGCCAGCAACAATGATGGCAATAAACACCGCGACAATTTTGGGAATGAAGGACAGCGTCATTTCGTTAATCTGGGTCGCCGCCTGCAGAATACTGATGATAAGACCTGTGACGAGAGCGACCAACAGCAAAGGCGCAGCAAGGGCCAGGGCGACTTTCATCGCCTCTGTGCCCATCATCATGACCGATTCAGGAGTCATTTCGCGCCTCTAACTGTAAAAGCTTTGTGCCAGCGAGCCGACAAGTAGCTGCCAACCGTCTACCAACACAAACAGCATCAGCTTAAACGGCAACGCGATTGTGGCTGGTGGTACCATCATCATCCCGAGCGCCATCAGTACGCTGGCAATCACCAGGTCGATAATCAGAAACGGAATAAAAATGGTAAAACCTATCTGGAATGCTGTTTTCAACTCACTGGTGACATAAGCGGGTAGCAAAATTCGCATCGGCACGGCTTCTGGTCCCTGTAATGGACCGCTGTTTGCTAAGCGCGCGAAGAGTGCCAGATCGGCTTCACGGGTCTGGCGCAACATAAACTCACGCAGCGGCTGGGCGCCTTTCTCCATAGCTTCCTGCATGGAGATCTTCTCTTCGCTGAACGGTTGATATGCGTCGACGTAGATTTTATCGATCACCGGCGACATGATGAAAAAGGTCAAAAAGAGCGCCAGGCCCAGTAGCACCTGATTAGGTGGTGCAGAGGGGGTACCCAGCGCATTTCGCAGGAGACCGAAAACAATGATGATGCGGGTGAAGCTGGTCATCATCAGCAAAATTGCAGGCAGGAACGTCAGCGAGGTGATGAACACCAGTGTCTGCACGGGCAAAGACCAGCTTTGTCCGCCGCCCGGCAATGGCTGACTAACCAGACCCGGGAGTTGGGCGAGGGCAACGGGACTGAAAAGCCACAAGCCTGCCAGCGTGAGGGATAACAAACGGCGCATCAGGATCTCCCAGGACGCTTAAGCAAACTCTTCATCATGGCCTGGAAATCCGCAGGGGAGGCCGTTTTTTCTTCTGCATCGGCAGGTGCCGGGGGCAGGGTGTGCAGGACGTTAATCTGCGAGGCTGTGACACCCAGTACCAGACGGGCATCTTCGACCTCGACAATCACCACGCGCTCACGTGGACCCAATGAGGTGCTGGCTGCGACTTTCAGCCCGCGAGTACCGGCACTTTTGGGGGCAAACCCCAGACGTTTAATGACCCAGGCCACCGCCAGGATCAAGACGATGATCCCGAGCAGCGCGCCGCTTACCTGCACCAGCGGTGAGCCGGGAACGGCGGCGGGTTGAGAAACGGTAGCCAGGGTATTCATGATTAACGGCTCAGACGGCGCATACGTTCAGATGGGGTGATAATGTCAGTGATACGCACACCGTATTTATCCGCGACCACGACGACTTCGCCCTGGGCAATCAGATAACCGTTGATCAGGATATCCAGCGGTTCGCCTGCCAGACCATCCAGTGCGACAACTGACCCCTGCGTCAGGCGCAGCAGCTCTTTGATGGTCATGCGGGTACGGCCCAGTTCGACGGTCAGTTTGACCGGAATGTCCATGATCAGGTCGATGTCCTGCAAGGCACCGCTGACGTCGCCGCCACCTAACTGCTGGAATACCGCATCGGCCGCACTTTTGGTGGGCGTGGTTTTTTGCTCGTTTAACGCGTCAGCCCACAGATCGTCCAATGCGCCAGTGTTCTCATCGGACGGATTATTCATATCACTCATTTGGGCTGTTCCTCATTCAGCGAATTCAAAATCGGGTTTATCAGATGTTCTACGCGTAACGCATACTGACCGTTTACGGTGCCATACTGGCTGGTCAGCACAGGCACGCCGTCCACATGAGCAATAATGCGGTCGGGTTTTTCAATCGGCAGTACATCGCCGGGTTTCAGTTTTAAAATCTGGGATAGCCGCAGCGGAATGTCGGCAAAGTTTGCCACCAGCTCCAGCTCAGAATGCTGAACCTGACGCACCAGATTATTGCGCCAGTTCTGATCTTCATTACGCGAGTTTTCCAGCGGCGGATTCACCAGCAGCTCACGCAACGGCTCAATCATGCTGAATGGCAGACAGATGTTAAATTCACCGGTCAGGTTGCCAATTTCAACGTGGAACGGGGTGTTCACCACAATGTCGTTCGGGGAGGTGGTGATATTGGTAAATTTCACCTGCATCTCGGAACGGACGTATTCCACTTCCAGCGGGTTGATGGCCTTCCACGCATCGCTGTAGCCTTCCAGCGCCAGCTTCAGCATGCGGTTGATAACGCGCTGTTCTGTGTGCGTAAATTCGCGGCCTTCCACTTTCGTCGGGAAACGACCATCACCACCGAACAGGTTGTCTACGGCGATAAATACCAGACTTGGTGAGAACACCACCAGACCCGTACCGCGCAGCGGCTTCAGGTGGATTAAGTTCAGGTTAGTCGGAACCGGCAAGTTGCGCGCAAATTCGTGGTAAGGCTGGATACGGATCGCCCCCACGGTAATATCCGGGCTACGGCGCAACAGGTTAAATAACCCCATACGGAACTGGCGCGCAAAGCGTTCGTTAATGATCTCCAACGCCTGTAAACGCTCACGTACCACGCGACGCTGAGTGTTGGGATCATAAGGACGAATATCGCTTTCTTTTGCGATACCTGAAATGGGTTCGTCTTTGGTTTCGCTATCGCCGTTCAGCAATGCGTCGATTTCTGCCTGAGAAAGAATACTGTCGCCCATGTCTTTACCGCAGAATAAAAGCTGTATAAAGAACGTCGGTGACAACCTGTTTCGGCTGCCCAACAACAAGCGGAGTCGCCAGCGTCTCTTTGATAGCGGTAATCAGCTGTTGCTTACCTTCCTCGGTGGCGAGTGTGGCCGCATTCTGACGAGAAAATAGCATCAGCAAGCGGCTGCGCACTTCCGGCAGATATTCGTTAAGACGTGAACGTGTCGCCTCATCTTTCATGCGCAGTGTGATACCGATATAAAGCACACGGTCTGCATCACCCAGATTGACGGTAAAGGTATCCAGCGCAAAGAACACCGGGGCTGGCGGTGGAGCCGGTTCCGCTTTGACGCTGGCGGAAGGCTGCTGCTGCATGCGCCAGTAGCTATAACCTGCAGTTGCGCAGGCGGCGAGGGTAATTAATACCAGCAGAGGGATCCAAATAGCGCGTTTACTTTTTTTGTTAATCGCGGAGTCAGTCATCAGATACGGGCTTCCTGTTTCGGTACAGCTTATGGGCTGATTATCCCGTGTCCTGTCCACGACAAAGCGTGGAAAAGACGCGGATAATCATGCTACCTCTGGCGTTAGGCGAAGATGTCTACTGCGCCATCGCCGCGGGCAGCGGCTTGCAGCGAGGCTGGGGTTGCCAGTATTGCGTCATCTTCAGCGGCAAAAATGTCTTGTCCTTGAGCGCGACCAGACTGCTGTTGCTGTCCGGAAGACTGCTGATGGCCAGCGAAGCTTTCACTGCTGATGTTGCTTTGCCCCAGTTGGATCCCGCTTTCAGCCAACTGTGTACGCAGCATCGGTAATGCGGCTTCCAGTGCAGCGCGCACGTGACTGTGCGGTGAAACCATTTGTAACTGCGCGAGGTTATCGTCCAGCTTGAGCGAAATATGTACCTGACCCAGGTCCTGCGGATGCAGACGCAGCTCTGCGCTTTGCTGGCCCTGGCGCGTGAACAAGGTGACGTGCTGGCTCAGCGATTGCTGCCATTCATGGCTACCTAACGGAGCGCTTAACACCGGCGCGGCCGTCGGTAATGGTTGTGCGTGTGTTTGTGGGCTACTTAGCGGGGCCGCAGTCATGCCAATGCTGGTCGGTGACGGGGTGCTGTCGATTTCAGTTCTGGCGTTCGCTGCCGCCGTCAGCGGGGTTAATGCCGGGTTGTTTGCCTGATTAGCACCACCGCCAGCAATCGTGATATCCGCTTTGCCTTTTTTGGCATCACCCGGCAGTAATTCGGCTGCATTATCAGTCGCCGCGCCGTGTACCGCGCCTCGTGACAATGCGGAAAGCGCCGCATCAACAGGGGCTGGTGCGCTGTCGACGGCAGACGTAGCCAGTGGTTGTCCTGGCAGCATGGCGAACAACGCGCTCAGGTTGGCGAGATCGTCATCACTCAGCGTAGTGTTTTTTTCGTCCTGCTGAGCGACTTTGCCCAGTGTCGTCAGGGCATTCGCTTTCAGTGAAGGCGTGAGAGCGGACAACAGTTGCTGAGCGTCAGTCATGTCGGCAAGAGAAGTCTCGGTTTGCAGCTCCTGTTGCGCCAGCAGATCGGTTAATTTGACCGACTGTGTGGCATCGCCATTTTTTTGCAGCAACCCTTTTTGCAGCTTACTGCTGGCCGCCTGTAAGTCGGCAAGCGACAGCGGGGCGTCTTTACCTTGTGCGTCGCCCGCACCTAATGCGCCAGCCAGTAGCGCTAAAAAATCCTCGGGTGAATCTACCGCTTTGCCTGACTGAAGACCTGCGGCTACATCGGTGTCGGTGGTAATCAGTTGGGGTAAAGTAATCATTCGGGTTTCCTCATAGCTGCGCGCTGAGCAAATTCATCCATTTTTTTCTGATCCAGGCGGTTTTCGGCCAGTAACGCCGCCGAGGTTTGTCTGTCCTGCAACGTCTGCCACGCCTGTAATCGTTGTTTTTTGTCGCGCCAACTGTTCAATGCCTGGTCTACTTTCTGTGTCCATTGATTGAGCTGTTGGCGATGTTGCTCAATCGCTTTTTCCAGCGTCTGAATAAATTGTTGGTAATTGATCCAGCGATTGCTGGTAATACCCTGGCCCATGTCGTTGTTCAGATTGTTGCGATACTCATGCTGATAATCGATCAGCATTTTCAACTGCTCTTCCGCCTGCTGACAGCCACGACGCATCTCTCCCAATAAGACAGCAGCGTCATCTACCTCTTTTTCAGCCAGGTCTTTCAATGTTGCTAATGCACCATGTTGTGCCATGACCTATGCTCTCCTGCTTAATCACACACCAGGGAAAATCAGTTCCAAAGCTTGTAGAGAATCTTCCCAGTCAGCCCGTTCAAAAATACCTTGCTGTAAGAATGCTTCCAGCTGCGGCCATAAGGCGATGGCTTTATCCAGCATCGGATCGCTGCCTTTGGCATACGCCCCCACGCTGACCAGATCACGGTTACGCTGGAAGCTGGACAGCAACTGTTTAAAGTTACGCACCCGTGCATAGTGTTTTTCACTAATGAGCGCGGTCATGGCGCGGCTGATCGAGGCTTCAATATCGATGGCCGGATAGTGACCCGCCTCGGCCAGATGACGAGACAGCACAATGTGACCGTCCAGAATCGCGCGCGCGGAATCGGCAATCGGGTCCTGTTGGTCGTCACCCTCGGTCAGTACCGTATAAAACGCGGTGACTGAACCGCCGCCGTGGATACCGTTACCGGCCCGTTCGACCAGCGCCGGTAACTTAGCGAATACTGAGGGTGGATAACCTTTGGTTGCCGGTGGCTCGCCGATCGCCAGGGCTATCTCACGTTGTGCCATCGCGTAGCGGGTGAGGGAGTCCATAATCAGCAATACATGCTGTCCGCGATCGCGAAAATCTTCGGCGATGCGCGTGGCGTAGGCCGCGCCTTGCATACGTAACAGCGGCGAGACGTCCGCCGGAGCGGCAATCACTACCGAGCGTGCGCGACCGTCAGCGCCGAGAATATTTTCAATAAAATCTTTAACTTCGCGACCACGCTCGCCAATCAGACCCACGACGATAACATCGGCCTGGGTATAGCGCGCCATCATGCCGAGCAGGACGCTTTTACCGACGCCGGAACCGGCGAAAAGCCCCATACGCTGGCCGCGGCCAACGGTTAACAACGCGTTGATGGGGCGTACGCCGGTATCCAGGACGTGTTCAATTGCGGTCCGTTGCAGCGGGTTAAACGGCGGTGTAATCAGCGCGCCGGTTTCGGTGGTATCCGGGGCGGGCAGTCCGTCGAGCGGTTTGCCGCTACCGTCCAGCACACGACCCAGCAGAGCAGGGCCAAGCGGTAATTGCTTCCCGCTTTGCAGACCTTCTCCGGCAATGTTCTTCGCGTATACGCGTGCGCCGGGCAGAACGCCTTCGACCTCTTCGAGCGGCATCAAAAACAGACGTTGACCGTTAAAGCCCACGACTTCGCTTTCGACCTCCTGGGTTTCGTTGCCGTCCTGGCGTTCAATGACGCAGGTGGCACCGAGCGGCAGCTGTAATCCTGTGGCCTCCAGCACCAGCCCGGTTGCGCGGGTCAGGCGACCATAACGACGCACCGCAGGCAGCAGTGACATTTTCTCTTCGAAGTTGTCCAGCGTATTGAGCCAGCGAGTCAGGCGAGTGGTCATTACACGACTCCTGGCGCTGCCAGACGGCAGAGTTCTTGCCAGCGTGTGGCGACGCTGGCATCCAGATCGCCTTCGTCGGCGGAGACTTTACAGCCGCCGTGATGCAGAGTCGGGTCGCCGCGCAGCCGCCAGCCGTGCAGGCTGAGAGTGGCACCGAGCATCTCCTCTACACGCTGGAGATCGTCCGGATGTACGCGCAGCTGAGGCTTACCGCTAAACAGCGGTTCCTGTTGCAATAACTGTTGGATTTGCTTAATCAGCGCCGCGTTATCCACGATTGGCGTCTGACCAATCACCTGACGCGCAGCTTCCAGCGCCATTTGCATCAGTCGCGAGGCAATGACGCTATCCAGCGCGTCCAGCGTATTCTGAAATTCACTCACCAGCTGCTGCATGCGGGCATGGATCGGCGCATGCTGTGCTCGCGCCTGGTTCTGGCCTTGCTCCAGCCCCTGGCTCAGACCTTCCTGATAGCCTTGTTCGTGACCTTTTTGTCGACCTTCCGCCAGCCCCGCGTTATACCCTTGCTCATGGGCCTGCATTTGCAGCTGTGCGAGCTGCTGTTCAAGCTGTTGCTCTGCGGAAAGCTGTGGCTCTTCAGCTTCTTCTGACAGCGGCGTTTCGCTGTGGTCGGCCAGTACGAACTCCGCCATCGGTGGGGCGAGGTCGTCCGGAGTCCAGACTTTCCACGGCAGTTCGTTAGACATAGGTATCCTCGCCGCTGCCTATCACCATCTCTCCAGTTTCCGCCAGACGACGCACAATAAGCAGAATGGCTTTCTGTTCGTTTTCCACCTGCGACAAACGCACCGGGCCGCGGTTGGCAAGGTCGTCACGCAGAATATCGGCAGCACGTTGCGACATGTTGCGCAGGAACTTCTCGCGTAGCGGCTGTTCGGCACCTTTCAGGGCAATCAGCAGAGATTCGGAATCCACTTCCTGCAACAGACGCTGGATACTGCGATCGTCGACGTCCACCAGGTTTTCGAACAGGAACATCTCGTCGATAATTTTCTGTGCCAGCTCGCCGTCGAATTCGCGTACGGCGGTAATAACCGCTTCTTCCTGCTGGGTTTTCATCAGGTTGATAATTTCTGCTGCCGTTCTCACGCCGCCCATTTTGCTGCGCTTGAGGTTCTGACCATCGAGTAGACCGTTCAGTACCTCGGTCAGTTCTGCCAGCGCGGCAGGCTGCACACCGCCGAAGGTGGCGATACGCAGCATCACGTCGTGACGTAAACGCTCGTCGAACAGTGCCAGAATATCGGCGGCCTGGCCCCGTTTGAGGTGTACCAGAATGGTGGCGATAATCTGTGGATGCTCGTCGCGGATAAGGTCGGCGGCGCTTTGTGGCTCCATAAAGTTGAGCGTTTCAATGCCGCTGGTGGTATCGCGGGTTTCCAGAATATCTTCCAGCAGGCTGGAGGCGCGTTCCTCGCCCAGCGCTTTCACCAGCACGGAGCGCAGATATTCGTTGGCGTTGATATTCAGCGCGGCAAATTGTTCTGCTTCTTGCTCAAACTCGGCCAGTACTTCCGTCAACTGTTTGTTGGAGATCTGGCGTACGTTCGCCATCGCTGTACTGAGCGCCTGAACTTCGCGCGTGGAAAGGTGTTTAAACACCTCAGCCGCGCGATCTTCGCCAATGGTCATCAGCAGGATGACGCTTTTATCGGTACCGGTAAGGGCATTACTCATGATCGTTACTCATCCACTGGCGAATGACCAGCGCCACGACGCGCGGATCGTTATCTGACATTTCACGAATACGCTGGCTCATCACTTCTGCACCCAGACGTTGATTCGTACGACGCTGCTGGGTTTGTTCGTCTTTGCTGAGGCGAACTTCTACCGCTTCTTCGGTTTCCTGACGGATGCGCGTTTGTTCTTGTACCGCTTTTGCTTCTTCGCTGCGGCGAACCAACTGCGGGCGAACAGCCTTACGCCACAGGATCCAGGCAACAAGCAGCACCAGCAACCAACGGCCAGCGGTCATCAACTGTTCAATAAAGACCTGTTGTTTCCAGAACGGCAGCTCGCCAATGGAATCGTCGGTCGCCGTGAAGGGTGAATTCACCACGTTCAGGGTATCGCCACGCTTGTCGGAGAAGCCCATCGCTTCGCGGGTCAGGTCCTCAATCTGTTTCATCTGATCTGCGGTTAACGGCAGCGGTTTACCGTCCGGCAACGTTTTATAGTTGACCACCACTGCAACTGAGAGACGCTGCACATCGCCGACGTTCATTTTGGTGTGGCGAATGGTACGGTCGACTTCATAGTTGCTGGTTTCATTACGCTGCGTACTGCGTGGACCAGCATTATTGTTGTTATTTGCCGTTTGCGTGGTTTGCGCATTTTGCTGATTAGCCGGAGGGGTGGCGATTGGCGCGGTATTAGCCGGTGCTGGTTGATTAGACAATGCGCCCGGTACGCCGCCTGGCGCTCCGCTACCGATCTGCTCGCTGACGTTTAACTGGCGTGAACGCAGCACGGCCTGGGAATCATCACCGTTTGGACGGTACTGTTCTTCGGTTTGCTCTTTATTAGCAAAATCCAGTTGTGCGGTGACCTGCGCATGTACGTTACCGTTGCCGACAATCGGCGACAGGATCGATTCAATACGACGTTGAACGCGCCCTTCGACATCGCTGGCGTATTTCAACTGCGCATCGTTAAGATCGCGGCTGCTGGTGTTTGACTGAGTTAACAGATGACCCGCCTGGTCGACCAGCGTAACGTTGCCCGGCGGCAAGCCTGCAACAGCGCTGGAAACCAGATGCGTGACCGCACTGATTTGACCTTCATCCAGTGCGCGGCCAGGTTCAAGGTTAACGGTCACGGAGGCTGAAGGCGCTTTTTGCTCACGCACAAACAGCGACGGTTTTGGCATTGCCAGATGCACGCGGGCGCGTTTTACCGGTCCCAGCGTTTCAATAGTACGGGCTAATTCACCTTCCAGCGCACGCTGGTAGTTGACCTGCTCGCTAAACTGGCTAATACCAAACTTTTCCTGATCCAGCAGCTCAAAGCCAACGGCGCCGCCCTTCGGCAGACCTTGTTGTGCCAGACGTAACCGCAATTCGTGAACTTTATCGGCAGGAACTTCTATAGCACCGCTTCCCTCAGTAAAACGATAGGGAACGTTCATCTGCGTCAGTTGGGTGACAATCGCGCCACCATCCTGATCGGATAGGTTGCTGAACAGTGTGCGGTAGTCAGGTGTTTTGGCCCACAGGACCATCGCCACGATGATAGCGACGGCAGCTGCTCCCGCCACAATCAGAGGGATTCTGGGATTCGCGCGCAGGCGGTTTAACCACTCGAGAGGTTTAAGCTGGGTTGCAGTCGATGCTGTCGCACTCATCTCGCACCTCGTGGCTTATCGTGGACGGCGTTTTTTGCAAAGTGGAACAAGACTCACTCCCGGGTCAGCAAACTCGAAAAATTGACGGTCTCATTATTTGCGGTTTCGAATTTTTCTATGCGTTAAAAACCGTGGTTTTTTATCGTTATTTAACGCCTTTATCTTATTGACTAACTGGTAATCTCAGCTAAGTAAAAAATCATCCAGGGGATCAGAATGTCGGCAATACAGGGGATTGAAGGGGTCATCAGCCAGTTACAAGCCACGGCGATGTCAGCAAAAATGCAGGATATGCAGCCACAACCGACCGTGAGTTTTGCCGGTCAACTGCATGCGGCGTTAGACAGGATCAGCGATGTGCAAACCGCGTCCCGTACGCAGGCTGAGAAATTTACCCTCGGTGAACCGGGTATTGCGCTGAATGATGTGATGACCGATATGCAAAAAGCGTCGGTATCAATGCAGATGGGTATTCAGGTGCGTAACAAACTGGTGTCGGCCTACCAGGAAGTGATGTCGATGCAGGTGTAGGTTCACTAACCTAATGATATTTATTAAACCACATACATTTCGCGTCACTATCTGCGGTTTAATATAAAAGTGCATGGATGCACATCACATCGGTCACACTCCCGGCATTTTATCTCAGTGAAGTTTCCTGTTTGTACCGTAAGGTATGTCTGATGCTGAGCCGTCGTCATGAGTCTCATCTTACCGAAGAAAAAGCCCTCAAATTTCAGTATGAGGGCTCGTAATAGCTAATTATTGTATTTTCCTAAAAAGACTATAGCGGTGTTATCTGAAATAAATAATGAGTAATACTGGTTAGAGGATACAGGTTTGATTCCTTTGCTTATCATATTAGCCAGTTTGATTTTATTCTCTTGCACATCACTATAACCGTGCTGTGTTTGTAATAATCCTTTGTTAATTAATTGGAAGGATGCTAAAAACTCAGTGGCTGGAAAAACGAAATAACCTACAAGTGGTTTATTTTCTATTATCAGTTTTGCTCTTTCATTTGCATTTAACTGGCCTACAGTCCCAATCGAAACGATGTTCTTATGATTTGCAATATCCTGTGCAATCATGTTGAAAACAAAATCTTCATATTCTTGTTGTGCTTTCATTGTGTTGCCCAATTGAGCGCTAAAGGCAAGTGAGGCAATAACAGGAATCAGTGCTGCATATTTGAGGCGAGGGGCAAAATGCATGATTGGTATAGCAATTATAACCATTATAACTGAAAAGGAAACTAAAGTACGTGGAAGTACAGGTGCATCCTGAAGTAATATGGTTGGCCCCATAAGGGAAATGATGAATATTAAAAAAGAAATGGCGCCATATAAAATAAAGGACGCGATATTTCCTATGTGTGTACGATAAGAAATGAGCATAAACACACAACTTATTAACATCGGTAATGCGAAATAGATGTAAACCGGATGATAAAGATAAGAAAGGACTAACGCTTTTAAAGAAGCTAATGTTCCTATGAGGTAATCCAATCCTCCTTTATCCAAAGGTATTAGCTCTGCGCGAGAGTTGTTTTTTGGAGAAAAGAAAAGCATATAGATAATGTAAAACGATAAAAATAGAATTGTTTTTTTGAATAAAAAGATTACGAATTCTTTGACTTTTACGTGTTGTTTTAACGCTATAATTATTACATCAATAGCAAGTAAACCAATAAAAATGTTTGCACATGGCTGATACAATGTTAAAGCTAATATTCCTGATATTAGTTTTGTCGCAATCTCTAGTGCCAAATTTTTATTTGAATACGTATACGCAATTACTGCAAGGAAAAAAGCGATAGACATTCCCAGGCTATCGTATCGATAAGCGATATTTTGCAGAATGAATGGATTGAATATTAAAAGTGCGGCAACCATTTTTGCATTTGCAACATCTGATCTGATCAAATGTTTACTGAGCGCAAGTGAAGATGCACCTAAAAATACACAGGACGCGAGCATCGTGTACGGAAATAAGTCAAGATTGTAATGACCACTTGCAGAAAAAAATCTTGCTAAAATATCTGCAAAAGGACGGCCTAAGCCACGCCAACCATAATACCCACTTATGGATCTATCTAAGTCGTCCCTATAGTATATTCCAGCTTGTATTAAAGGATAGATGAATAATAGAGCCAGTCCTGAGTAAATAAAGAGTAATTTTTTATCGAGTTTAGAGAACATTTTTATTTCCATCTTGTTTTTTAACTATATAGCGTGGGCGTTGCTTGCTTTCGATGTATATTCTACCGATGTACTCTCCTAACACACCTATTCCAATTAGCTGAACACCACCAAGGAAGAGAATAGAAACAATAATAGATGGATATCCCGCCACTGGGTTTCCCCAAAATATTTTATCGGCAATCATCCACGCTCCGTACAAGAAGGATAAAGCAGCGACAAAAAAACCAATGTAAGTCCAAATCCGGAGTGGAAACGTCGAAAAACTGGTAATGCCCTCTAGCGCGAGATTCCACAATTTCCAACCGTTAAATTTTGAGTTGCCCGCAATACGCCCGGCTCGTGTGTATTCGACGACATCAGTACGACCACCAACCCAGCTCAGAATGCCTTTCATAAATAGGTTACGCTCTGGCATGAGTTTTATGTTCTCTACTACATGGCGGGACAGGAGTCTAAAGTCGCCAACGTTCTCTTCTATTTTGGGGTCACTGATTTTATTGTGTAATTTATAAAACCATTCAGCTGTTTTACGTTTTAGTTTCCCATCTGTAGAGCGATCAGAACGCTTTGCAAGTACAATATCTGCACCTGACTGCCATTTCTCTATCATGACCGGAATAACGTCAATGGGATCCTGTAGGTCAACATCAATCGGAATGACGGCTTCACCAGTGGAATAGTCAAGCCCCGCGCATATGGCTGGCTCTTTTCCAAAATTACGGGTAAATGAAACAGGAACCACGAGCTTATCAGATATCGCAAGCGCGTTGATGATTGATTCTGTTGCATCTTTGCTTCCATCATTGATGAATACGATTTCTACATCATGCTTTTTGAGTTCTTCAAATTCGCGAACATTTTTATAGAAAATTGGTATCGCGTCCTCTTCGTTAAAGACCGGAACGACCAAAGATATTTTCATTTCGCATCCCTAAAGACAATGAACTTAGAATAAATGAAACCGCATACCAAACTGATGGCTGAGAATAAGATTAAAGTGATGATAGGCGCCATACCTGACTTATCAGCACACAATCCTACAGCAGCGCTGAGTGTGCCCATGAAGCCAACATAGAGCATGTAGCGCATGGTTGTAGTCGATGACTTGAAAGTGAATCTTGCGTTTGCAAAGAAGCTGAACGATACCGCCACGAGGAAACCAGAAAAATTACCGAGAGCTTGTCCGGTGTGCAGCCCGTATATGCATATAGCAAAGACAATCCAGTGAATCATCGTGTTGATGACCCCTATGGATGTGTACTTTGCGAATAGTTTAAACATTATAAAAATCAGCGAATTCTTAGGGTCCGACAGTTTACCATCTGAGCATGGAACGATCGACCTGTGATACTAAGTAGATGAAACAAAGGCGGGAGCGCAAAGTTATGCACCTGATGTCGAGGCATGTTTAGTCACTGAACATTCTCCCGCCGCGCCAGGCAACGGGAGAATCGCATTACTTCTGAATCAAATAGCGGATCGTTGGGCCATCCTGCTGAATATCCAGCACCGTATAGCCGTGATTACGCGCATCCAGTGGAATATTGTTGATTGACTGCGGGCAATCGCTCACCACTTCCAGAATTTCACCTTTCTTCAATTGCGGCATCGCTTCCAGCGTGGCGACAGCCGGGTATGGACACGGTTCGCCGACCATATCGAGGCGATAATCAGGCACGATATTTTTCATACAGACTCCTTGGCAGGCGTCAGTCCTGCGCGACGGAAGAAGCGTTTTTCCCAGCCGATAATGAGCATCAGCGCGGCAAACAACAGCAGATAGGTTACCAGCAGACCACCGAGCGGACCGAAGGTGTTGAGCAAATTCACTTTGTCCCAGTTGGTGGCAAGCGCGGGAGCAAAATCATCCCAGTAGTAGGCCAGAATGGTCGAGCCAATAACGTTGCCCAGACCAACCCACCAGTAATGCACCTGGCCTTCAACGGCGCGATACATCCAGCCGGTTTCGCATCCGCCCGCTAAAACGATGCCAAAGCCGAACAGCAAGCCGCCGATCACCGCATTTGGACCCGCCCACATGATTTTAGGCTCGACGCCCAGTTGTACGTAGCTAAAGATACCGATGGCGCTGACCGCCATCCCGAAGATGATTGCTTTTGCCATATGGGTGCGACCAGAAATCCACAGGTCGCGGAAGGCGGAGGTGAAGCAGATTTGCGCCCGTTCAATCAGCAGACCGAACCCAACGCCAAATAGCATCGCCAGACCGAGCTTGGGTTTATCCATCGCGGTGAGCAGCGCCCAGCCGATCATGCCGATAAACACCAGCATGCCAAGGCGGAAACGGCGACGGGCCTGATCCGGCTTTTGCGTCAACGGCGAAGCGGCGGAGACTTTCTGCATTTTGACCGGAATACGAAACATTGGCAGCAGGGTAAAGCGTGCGCCAAACCATGAGCCGATTGCCGTTGCCAGTGCGAAAAACCAGGCATGTAGCGAGAACTGTGGAATGCCGGTGAAGAATGCGGCCAGGTTGCAGCCCATCGCGAGCCGGGCACCGAATCCGGCGATCATCCCACCAACTATCGCCTGCATAATGCGCACCCGGCTACGCGGCATGCGTAATTTGACGTTGTTAGCCCACAGCGCGGCAGCAAAACAGCCGCCGAACATACCGAGGATCATCATGCCGTCAATGCGGCTCAGGGGCGAGCCTTCGAGATGGATCAGCTTGTAGTATCCCCACTCTTCGGCGTGCACGCCAAACAGTTGCAGGATTTGCCCACCCCAACGGGTGAATTCACCGGTAACGGCCCAGAAGGTTCCCGTAATGCCGAAATAATAAGTGGAGAGAATACCCGCTGCGATGACCGCAGGGGCGGGGGCCCAAAATTTAATTAACCAGGCCTGTTTGAAGTGTTGCCATGACATGCGTTGCGCCTCTGAACTCAGAAGGTATGTAACAAGAAGTGTGGATACTACACCGTTCAGAATTTTTGACTATGAGTAATAAGAGGTAATACCGTCTGGATCAATCTTTCTCAATGCCGCTGAAAGGCTGGCGACATCAGGCCTTTAATGCCACAATCCCATTTTCTTCGCATGCAGGATGAATGATGAAAAAATTAGCAATCGTTGGTGTATTTCTGGCGCTTACCGGATGCGCCGAAGTAGAAAATTATAACGACGTGGTGAAAACGCCAGCGCCAGCCGGTCTGGAAGGATACTGGCAGTCAAAAGGTCCGCAACGCAGTCTGGTAAGCCCGGAAGCGATTGCCAGCCTGGTGATAACGAAAGAGGGCGATACGCTGGATTGTCGCCAGTGGCAGCGGGTGATCGCGCTGCCGGGGAAACTGACGATGCTCTCTGGTGATCTCACCAACGTGACGGTGAAACGCGAGCTGTATGAGATCGAGCGCGAAGGCAATACGCTGGAATATGACGGTATGACGCTGCAGCGGGTGGATCGCCCGACGCAGGAATGTGCTGATGCGTTAAAGAAAACGCCGCTGGCTACGCCACTGCCATAAGCCGTACGCCCCGGTAGCCAATGGCCACCGGGGTTAAGTTTTATATCACTTCTTCAATGACCCACACGCTGACGCTCCCGCCGTTACAGTAAAACGTTGCTTCACCGTTTTCATCGGTAAGCACGCTTTCCTCGCGATTTCCCAGATAGTCACGCCAGGTTTTATTGCCGTAATTGGCGCCGAGATTGATGGTCTTTTCCCCGTCATCGCCGTTAGACAGAACAACCACACAGCCGGGATCGTCGTCTGTTCCGCTGCGGCTAAAAGCGATACAGTTGGGATGATCGAAAAAGAGCGTCTGTACCCCGTGTGCGAAGCGCTGGCGCGCGAGGATCAGTTCATCAAGCTGTTCGATGATCGGCATGTCGATAGGATAGGTTTCGCCATCGCCGCCGGTGTCTTCGTAATGCGCTCCGTAGAGGTCAGGGTAAAACACCGACGGTACGCCATTTTCACGCAGCAAGATCAGCGCATAGGCCAGCGGCTTAAACCACGGCTCGACAGGGGCTTCGAGTGCCTGTAAAGGTTGGGTGTCGTGATTGGCCACCAGCGTGACGGCATGAAACGGATCGGCTTCTACCAGGGTGTCGGTGAAAATCTGGCTCATGTCGTAATCGCGGCCCTGACGGGACGCTTCGTGGAATTTCATCTGCAAAGGGGCGTCGAACAGCATGGTTTTCCCCTCCACCTGATTAATGTAGGTTTGCAGCTTGTCGACTTCGTGGGACCAGTATTCCGCGACGATAAACAGCGGTTTTGGCGCCACCTCCTGCACGTGCTCAATCCACTCTTTATAAAACCAGGCCGGAATGTGCTTGACGGCATCCAGGCGAAAGCCGTCGCAATGGGTTTGATCCATCACCCAGCGCGCCCAATATTTGATCTCCTCGGTGACGGCGTGATTACGAAAATCGATATTCTCTCCCATCAGATAATCAAAATTACCCAATTCATCATCAACCTGATCGTTCCAGCCTTCGCCGGTATAGTCGTTAACGATTTTAAAAATCCCGTCTTCGGTGGGATTCTCGATATGGTCAATGCCGCTGAAGCATTTAAAATCCCAAATGAATTGTGAATACTGGCCTGCGCGGGCAGGGAAGGTGTAGCGCGTCCAGCCTTCGCATTCGATAATCTCATCGTCTATTTGCGTGCGATCTTCGGCGTTAACCCGTTGGACGCGAATGGCTTCTTTCTCATCTGCGCCCATTTTGTGGTTAACCACCACGTCCAGCAGTACAGCAATATCATTGTGCTTAAGCGCGTCTATCGCCGCCAGCAGCTGGTTTTTATCGCCGTATTTGGTGGCGACGGTTCCCTTTTGGTCGAATTCGCCCAGATCAAACAGATCGTAGGAATCATAGCCAACGGAATAGCCGCCGGACGCGCCTTTATAGGCGGGGGGCAGCCATACCATATTGATGCCGATATCATTGAGTCCGCCTGCGCGTTCGGCAAGTTCGGGCCAGAGTTGACCGCCATCGGGGTAATACCAGTGGAAGTACTGCAATAACGTGGGATTTTTCATCTTCCGTGCTCCAGAAGTCGTTTGGCCGACCTCTGGAGTATGGAAGATAATTCAGACGAGACGGGAAATTATTGTGGCGTAGTGGGGGCGTCGGGTACCAGCAGCATACCGGAAAGACGACCATAGGCGTTATTCAGCGTCTTTTGGCGTGTTGACTGGCCGATGAGGTTGCTGAGTTCATCCAGGCGCTGCTGCAACAACGTTTTGAGTAATTGTTCATTATCCAGCGTCTGTTTAATATACCCGGCAACCAAGTCCTGAATACTTCGCGTAATGCCCGGTGGAGTTTGCTCTTCCATGACCACTTCAATACTTTGCAGATAGGTAACTTCCTGTTCCAGTAAAAGGTCCCATTCACCGCGCTGCGCCAGTTCCAGCAGCGAGTGACTGAGTAGCGCGATGTGCTGCCAACGGTTGATAAACTCCACGGCTGAGGTCATTAACGAGACTCCTGGGACGACGCTTTCGGTGAGATCTGTTTCCAGGCATCTGCAATGTTGCCGAGTAATTCTTCGACTTCTTCAATGGCCTGACAATCATTACGCAAGTTAGCTTGCAGTAAACGGCGGATCATATAGTCATACAGCGAGGACAGGTTAGTGGCGATTTCACCGCCATTCTCCTGATCCAGACCTGCTTTCAGACCATTGTCGATAATGTTAATGGCTTTGCTTAAGGCCTCGCCTTTAGCGACGATATCACCTTGCTGCATGAACAGGCGAGCGCGCACGAGGGCACTGTTCGCGCCATCAAACAACATTTCAATCAGCTGATGCGGGCTGGCGCTCATCACGCCACTCTCTATGCTGACCTGTGCATAGGCTTTGGTACCGCTCGCGGTATACATGCTTACCTCGTGTTATCAGGATTTATTCATCGCCGTAAATTGTTGGCTCAGATAGTTACTGGTGTTGTTGAGCTTGCTCATCATGGTGTCTAACTGCGTAAACTGTGCCGTATAGCGCGCCACCGTATCTTCAATACTGGCGCTGACCGACAGATACTGTTTAGTCAGTTTTTTCAGCGTTGAGTTAATACTGTCTTGTGCGCTGTCGATAATACCGTCATCAGCCAGGTAGCTTTTTACTTCGGTGGCAATTTTGGTGGTGATACCGGTTTCTTTACCGTCGCCAACCAGCAGTTCACGCACAGAGGCTGTATTTTCGTTCAGGACTTTTTTCAGCTTATCATCGTCAATTTTTAGCTTGCCGGTTGCGCCGTCCTGCTTAATGCCAATTTCATTTAATGTTTTAAAAGCGCCATCACTGGCACCATTGGCAAATTGTGCACGAATTCCACTTTGAATCGTACGAACAACACTGTCACCAAGCAGCGCTCCGTTATTTTTGTCTTGCGCTTCAGCACCCGGATCAACTTCTTTATATTTGGTCAGCGTATTAAAGGTGTCGATAAGGGAATTATATGAATCGACCCAGCCTTTAATGGCTTCGGTTGCTTTGTCGTTATTCTTTGTTACCGTGACCCGAACATCAGTGACTTTTTTGGTCAGATCGAGCACTACACCCTGAGGAGCATCGGTAATTTTATTACTGGAACGTTCAATATCGATACCGTTTACGGTTAACTTCGCATTTTGAGCGTTAACCTGTTCCTTCATATTCCCGGTGCCGGTTTTGCTGTCATACGCCAGCAGGTCATTTAGCTTGCTGTCTCCCTCAACGGAGATAGTCATTTTATTGGCTTCGCCTTCACTGGCAGTCAGTACCAATTGGTAGTCGCCATCTTTAACCTTAACGATGCTGGCCGAAATTCCGCTATCGGCATCGTTTATCGCTTTGCTGATCTCATCCAGTGAGGTCTGGTCTTTATTCAGCTTGATTTCCAGTGGCTCTTTACGGCCTTCCTGCGTAATTTTTATGGTGCGTGTTTCTGCTGAACTATCACCCAGCGCGTCTTTTGTTGAAGCAATCGTAGTCGCTGAATTGGTTCTTAAAGATTGCGCTTGCGCAAGTTGGGTGACGCTAATGGTATAGATACCCGGTGCTGCCCCAGCTTCGGTGGTCACTTTCAGATCTTCGCTGCTGCTGGTAACGGTCGTGCTTTTGAACAGATCGGCTTTATTTAACGCAGTGTTCGCAGTCTGAAATTTTTCCAGTGCACTTTTTAATGTGCCGTAGGCGGTCAGACGCGCGGTATTATCGCTTTGTTGTTGAGTTATTGGGTTTAAGCGTTTTTTTTCCGCGATAGTCAGGTTGTTCAGCAACGTATCCAGCGGCAGATTTGAACCGACGCCAAGAGAAGTAAATGAAGCCATGCCTAATTCCTTTTGATTGCAAACAGTAGTTAAGCGGGTTATCGGCAATCTGCGCGCAAAGTTTAATGATAGTTTTGTAAAAATAATGCGCAGAATAGTGGGGCATATTGCGGGTATTTCTGGGGCTAAGAAAAAAGAGGGCGGAAAGTAAAAATTTTCTAAAGTTCGAATTTAAGGTGCCGATACATGGGTTACGGTGAGAAACCGTGGGCAACAGCCCAATAACATCAAGTTGTAATTGATAAGGAAAAGATCATGGCACAAGTCATCAATACAAACAGCCTGTCGCTGTTGACCCAGAACAACCTGAACAAATCCCAGTCTTCACTGAGCTCCGCTATCGAGCGTCTGTCTTCCGGTCTGCGTATCAACAGCGCGAAAGACGATGCTGCTGGTCAGGCGATCGCTAACCGTTTTACTGCTAACGTTAAAGGCCTGACTCAGGCTTCCCGTAACGCCAACGACGGTATCTCCATCGCACAGACCACTGAAGGTGCACTGTCCGAAATCAACAACAACCTGCAGCGTGTACGTGAACTGTCCGTTCAGGCGACCAACGGCACCAACTCCCAGTCTGACCTGGACTCCATCCAGAACGAAATCACCCAGCGTCTGAGCGAAATTGACCGTGTTTCCGGTCAGACTCAGTTTAACGGCGTGAAAGTACTGGCGTCCGACAGCTCCATGAAAATTCAGGTTGGTGCGAACGACGGCGAAACCATCACCATCGACCTGAAAGAAATTACTTCTTCTACCCTGGGTCTGGATGGTTTCAACGTCAATGGTAAGGGTGGCGTTGCGAATACACTGGCTAAAGTTAACGATTTAACTTCTGCTGGGTTTACAACAGCTGATGGTGGTAAAACCTACACAGGTAATGCCGGTTATGCTGCCGCATCTGCGACGGATGTTCTTTCAGGTGTGACTGCAGGTAAAAAAGTAACTGCGAATATTGATAATGGTTTAGGTGCTGCTGCAAGTACCGATTACACCTACAATGGAACCAATAAATCTTATGAGTTCAATGCGACTGCTGTTGATTCAGCAGACGTATTAAGCCATCTGAATCCAAAAACTGGTGATGTTACAAAAGCTACTGTAACCATAGGTACTACATCTCAGGATGTTCTGATTGCTAAAGATGGAAGCATTACAGCTGCTGACGATAATGCTGTTTTATTCCTTGATAGCACAGGTAACCTGACTAAAAACAATTTAGGAGGCTTAACTGCAGCAAAATTATCTGATTTGCAGACTAATGGTGGCGCTGCAGCCAAAGCATCAAGCATTAAAATCGATGGTACCAATACTGTACTTACCTTAGCTGGTGGTACTGCAGGTAAAATTAATGTTGCTAATGCACAGATGAGCGCTGAGTCAATGGCGAGTGCGCTTCAGGGCAAAGCATTTACTACTGATGCTGGAACTGGATATAACGTCTCTGCTACTGGTGCAGTAAAAGCTGGTACAACAGCCGGTGCTGGTCTTGATATTTTTAAAAATGATAAAGGCGCTTTGGTTGATAGCAACGTAGCGACCTACTATGTTCAGGCGGATGGTGCTATCACCAATGGTTCTGGCAAAGCTGCATACAAAGATGCTAATGGCAAAATTACAGCTGAAGCTCAAACTGCTACTGATAAAACCAAAGACCCTCTGAAAGCTCTGGACAAAGCGTTGGCACAGGTTGATGCTCTGCGTTCTGATCTGGGTGCGGTGCAGAACCGTTTCGATTCTACTATCACCAACCTGGGTAACACCGTAAACAACCTGTCTTCTGCTCGTAGCCGTATCGAAGATGCTGACTACGCGACCGAAGTGTCTAACATGTCTCGTGCTCAGATCCTGCAACAGGCGGGTACTTCTGTACTGGCGCAGGCTAACCAGACCACGCAGAACGTTCTGTCTCTGCTGCGTTAATTTACGCTTATCGCGCAAACCCCGCTCCGGCGGGGTTTTTTATATTTAGCTTTACCCGTAACCCCCAAATAACCCCTCATTTCACCCACTATTCACCCAATTAAAACCCCTGCAGAAACGGATAATCATGCCGATAACTCATTTAACGCAGGGCTGTTTATCGTGAATTCACTGTATACCGCTGAAGGTGTAATGGATAAACACTCGCTGTGGCAGCGTTATGTACCGTTGGTGCGTCACGAAGCATTGCGCCTTCAGGTGCGTTTGCCGGCGAGCGTAGAACTGGATGACCTGCTACAAGCGGGCGGCATCGGGTTATTGAATGCCGTTGACCGATATGACGCTTTGCAAGGAACGGCATTTACCACTTACGCAGTGCAGCGTATTCGTGGAGCAATGCTGGACGAACTACGTAGCCGGGATTGGGTGCCGCGTAGCGTTCGGCGCAATGCTCGCGAAGTGGCACAGGCGATGGGACAACTGGAGCAGGAATTAGGGCGCAACGCGACGGAAACCGAAGTGGCGGCGCGTCTGGCTATTCCTGTGCAAGAGTATCGTCAGATGTTGCTCGATACCAATAACAGCCAACTCTTCTCTTATGACGAGTGGCGGGAAGAGCATGGCGATAGTATTGAGCTGGTGACGGAAGAACATCAGCAGGAAAACCCGTTACAACAGCTTCTTGAGGGTAACCTCCGCCAGCGCGTGATGGACGCGATCGAGGCGTTGCCGGAGCGCGAAAAGCTGGTGTTAACGCTGTACTACCAGGAAGAGCTGAATCTGAAAGAGATTGGCGCGGTACTGGAAGTCGGGGAGTCACGGGTTAGCCAGTTGCACAGTCAGGCCATCAAACGTCTACGCACCAAGCTGGGTAAGCTATAGGGGTACATTATTACCCCTGAACAATGCCGCATTACGAATTGACTACCAGGAGTTCTCATGACGGTGCAGCAATCAAAAAGACGGCCTCTAAGCCGCTACCTCAAAGATTTCAAACACAGCCAGACGCATTGCGCCCATTGCTTTAAGTTGCTCGACCGGATCACGCTGGTTCACCGTGGGCAAATTGTGAATAAAATCGCCATCGCCCGCCTGGACACTTTGTTGGATGAAGCCGAGTGGGAGCAGGAGAAAAAAGAGTGGGTGGCACTGTGTCGTTTTTGCGGTGATTTGCATTGCAAAGAGCAGAGCGACTTTTTTGACATCATCGGTTTTAAACAATTTTTATTCGAGCAGACCGAAATGAGCCACGGCACGGTACGTGAATACGTTGTCCGCCTGCGTCGCCTCGGGAATCACCTGACCGAACAAAATATCTCTCACGAGCTGCTGCAGGAAGGGTTTCTCGACGAAAACCTTGCCCCGTGGCTGCCGGAAACCAGCACCAACAATTACCGCATCGCCTTGCGTAAGTATGAGCAGTTTAAAGCCCATACGCATATAGGGCATATGCAGAAATCCTCCTGGACAGCCAGTTCTGATATATATTAAAAACGAATAAGGTGTAACAGAGTCGTGTTTGTGGATCGCGACAAACGCTCTACACTATGCTCATAAATAGCAGTCACTAATGACAATATTCGGGGTAACTATGAAATTAGCACTTCTGGGACGTCAGGCTCTGATGGGTGTAATGGCTGTTGCACTTGTCGCCGGAATGAGCGTAAAGACTTATGCAGATGAAGGTCTGTTAAATAAAGTTAAAGAGCGCGGCACGCTGCTGGTGGGCCTGGAAGGGACCTATCCCCCGTTTAGTTTTCAGGGCGATGACGGCAAGCTGACCGGTTTCGAAGTAGAGTTCGCCGAAGAACTGGCCAAGCACCTTGGGGTGAAAGCTAATCTGAAGCCGACCAAGTGGGACGGTATGCTGGCCTCTCTTGATTCCAAGCGCATTGATGTGGTCATCAACCAGGTGACCATCTCTGACGAACGTAAGAAAAAATACGATTTCTCTACCCCGTATACGGTTTCTGGTATTCAGGCGCTGGTGAAAAAAGGCAATGAAGGTGTTATTAAGACCGCTGCCGATCTGAAAGGTAAAAAAGTCGGCGTTGGTCTGGGCACCAACTATGAAGAGTGGCTGCGCCAGAACGTGCAGGGCGTGGATATTCGTACCTATGATGATGACCCGACCAAATACCAGGATCTGCGTGTAGGCCGTATCGACGCCATTCTGGTTGACCGTCTGGCGGCGCTGGATCTGGTGAAGAAAACCAAAGACACGCTGGCTGTGACCGGTGAAGCGTTCTCCCGCCAGGAGTCCGGCGTGGCGCTGCGTAAAGGCAATGAAGATCTGCTGAAAGCGGTTGATGCGGCCATTGCTGAAATGCAGAAAGACGGTACGCTGAAAGCCCTGTCTGAAAAATGGTTTGGAGCGGATGTGACGAAATAATCGGCATCCGATGAAAAAAGGCGCCTTTAACAGCGCCTTTTTTTATTTCATTGCGCCTGAGCGTGCATAATAAAAAGAACATCACAACAACGAATACCGGAGGCTGTATGCCGCTGCATAACTTAACGCGCTTTCCACGTCTGGAATTTATTGGCGCGCCAACGCCGCTCGAATATCTTCCACGTTTTTCCGACTACCTCGGGCGCGATATTTTCATTAAACGCGATGACGTCACGCCGATGGCCATGGGCGGCAATAAGCTGCGTAAGCTGGAGTTTCTGGCCGCAGACGCGCTGCGTGAAGGCGCAGATACGCTGATAACCGCGGGTGCCATCCAGTCTAACCATGTTCGCCAGACGGCGGCGGTAGCGGCTAAGCTTGGCCTGCACTGCGTGGCGCTGTTGGAAAATCCGATTGGCACCACGGAGGAAAACTATCTCACCAATGGCAACCGTCTGCTGTTGGATCTGTTTAATACGCAGATCGAAATGTGCGATGCGCTGTGTAGCGCGGCGTTTTTTTTTGCACCAAAACGCGATAAATTTTGCACTGCCAGAAGGTGCCAAAAAGACAGATTCTGCACAGTGCAAAAATGAACGCAAAGAGTGTTTACTGATGCTCTTGCTGAGCCGGATAACGTTTGTAGAGAGTCGACAGGCCGACCCCATATTTGAGAGCTATATCACGATGTGAGCAGCCGGACTTAATTTCCCGTTCAAACGCATCCCAGTGCTCATCAGTAAACTTAGGCTTACGTCCGCCAATCCTCCCCTTAGCGCGGGCAACCGCTAACCCTGCCAGAGTGCGTTCACTATTCAGATCAGACTCATATTGTGCCGCAGAGAGAATATTACGGAAGTTATAGCGCCCACTGGCGGTGCTCAGGTCAACGCCATCCGTAATAGAACGGATATTAACATTGCGTTCTGCGAGGCTCTGAAAGGTCAATAATGCGTGCAGTACATTGCGACCGATACGATCCAACTTCCAGATGACCAGTTCGTCACCGGGTTCAAGCATCTCAACCACTTTCTTCAAGATTGGTCGATTTGTCTTACGGCCAGAAGCCTTTTCCTCAAAAATTAACTTACAGCCAGCAGCTCTGAGCGCCTGCATCTGAAGCTCGGTGTCCTGATGGTTACTTGATACTCGTGCATACCCAATAATCATAAAGCGATCTCCTGCTCATCCTTCTGTTCGTCAGTAGAACCAGGTTATCAGAGTTTCACTTTTGACGAAGAGCTTCGCCGACATTAAAAATCTCAATCCACAAAAGGTTCGTTTGGGAGCATTCATATCTTCACCCTCGACCGAGCCCGGTAATTTCTCGCAGGTAAACTCTCCAGATGGCAAAAGCTACCTGTTTATCGCAAACAACAAAAACTGGGGCGCACAGACAGAGGACGGAAAGGCAATCCCACTGTCTCTTGAAAGAGGTGGCTCAGGAGCCGGAACCCCAGAGGGTGCCAGAGAAGCGTTTGGACTGGGTAATTCAGCAACAAAAAATATCGGGACCACAGCTGGAACAGTGGCGGCCGGCGACGATTCACGCCTGGTAAATTTAAAATCTGCGGCAAACCGGAGTGTCGGCAATAGCGCTAATCAGATACCTGACATGAGCTATTTCACGACTGGTGAGACAAGTGCCGGACGATGGGCAAAATTACCATCAGGATTGATTATTCAGGCTGGATTTGGGCTGACCGGTTCAGCAGGTACAGCAACGGTTAATCTCCCGATTCCTTTCACCGGAACATTCTTCGTTGTTGGTGGTTCCATTGAAGGAAATGGGCCTATTTTTGTCAGCGCCCGTGGACTGACTCAGTCAACGATTGGTGTTGTCGCATGGGGGCGTGACGGCTCAATTCAGGTAACAAATATGCACTGGCTGGCAATAGGAGTCTGATATGCAAGAAGCTGAATATTATTTTGATGGTGCGGGAAAAGTATTTTATCCAGTGTCAAATGAGCAGGCCTATATTGAAGCTGGGATGTGGCCTGAAACAGGAGTGAAAGTATCTGCAGACGTTTATTACATCTATGGTGGAACGCCACCAGAAGGTAAGGTTTTATCTGCCGATAAAAAAGGTAACCCGGTATGGACTGATGCCCCTAAGCCAACTAAAGAAGAACTTATACAGGCTGCTGAATACGAGCGCCAGCGCCTCCTCAAATTAGCTGACGCCACCATGCTGGATTGGCGTACAGAATTAATGCTGGGTGAAATCAGTGACGCCAACAGGGTTAAACTGTCGGCGTGGATGACTTATAAAAATGAGGTTAAGTCGGCTGATGTGACAACCGACCCTGAGCATGTTAACTGGCCTGCTCCCCCGGAGGCGTAGGCCATACAGGTTTTGTCGTATCAATGCGCATCAGCATAACCCGGTATTTTTTCCATTCAGATAGCGCGGCAGTTTCCTCTGCCATCGCTATCCCTGCATCAACAGCATCCTGACGCCAGCTAACCTCATCATCAGCCACAGCCTTTAAACGTAATTTTTCGCGTTCTGTATCAGCAATAGAGGCGATACGCTGCGCTTCGATATCAGTTACCCATTCGCTGCCATCCCATTTATCAAAAGGGGTAAGCGGTTTTATCAGGGTAAGCGTCTCAGCTAATTCGCCAATATCTCTCACCGTTACGCCCGCGCCAGATTCTTTGATATAGGCGGTCATTCCGCGATAATCAGGGACTGCATCCCATGACCGACCATTCCAGATGTACGCGAATCCTTTCTCTGGTTCAGGGGCGATGGTCAGAGTGGAAAAGGCAGGAATACCGGTTCCATCAATAATACGAACATCATAAGTATCAATAAATTCACCAGTCATGGCGTCGTAACTACTGACAGTTGCAACATGTGTTTCTGTCGCATTTCCATTTTTATCAAATAACGACATTATTTAGCCCTCACAATCATATTCCACGCCACGTTTTTCATTCTGTTTTCATTTGCTGTTCTTGCAACTGACGCATTATCAAAGCCTATTGCTCTGTAATATAAATATGCTGATGATACCGTCGCAGCTGCATACCAGTGCTGAGCGGGTTTAGCGGTAATAGTCAATGCGCCGGTAGCCTGGAGAGAGTCTCCTGAACACATATCTGTAAGTTCACCGGTAATCCTTTGCATCGCGTCATCCTGAGCCGACATAAGTGCACGTCCGGCATCAATACCCCGCCCCCAGTCCCAGCCACGCGCCACGTTTGCGCGCATATCTGCTGGCAAACGCAGATTGGGATGTAGCGTTGCAAGTAGCGGATACTTTACCGGATCGAATGACTGTCCTATGTACGGGATAAACTCCATCTTCATATCAGGGTAAATTTCATTCGGCATTTTGTCAGACGGCCATTCAATTAATTCGCCTATCATCGGTGCGCCATACTTTGCGAAATTTGGCAGTTCTTCCAAATGAAGGTATGTGAGAACGTCAGTAACCGTTGCTTTGCCGACGATGTCCCGACCAATGCTGGATAATGCTGTTAAAGCGGCAGCATTAGCGGAGGTGAAATATGGGAGTTTATTGGCCCCTCCGACCAGACTGGAAAGCGCACCCAAAGTATCGTTAAGTGGGGCATAAAGTTTATTCAGCGCAGCTAACAGCTGGCCTGCTGTCGATTCTGGTTCCATTGCCGCTGCTGTTAGAATCGCAATCAGCTCACTTTGTGTATCGCGGATAGCGGCTTGTTCATTATTCAGGTGTTCAGCATCAACTATGGTTCCCAGCTCACCAGTGAGCGGATTACCATCATGGAAAAGATTATCCGGTGTCTGCACCGGTGGCATTAAGGGCCGCATTATTCATTCTCCTGATATGCGAAGTAGCAAAATGTATGAGCGGGTTTGAGATCGCGGAAGACTTCTTCAATAACCGGATCACCAAAGGTTGTCAGGCGCTCACCTGCAGCTGAACTGCCTGAGCGAAAGCGATAGGATTGCGTTCCTGAGTTCTGAATATTGACGCGCCAGACCCAGATAATGTCTTCAACCCAGAGGCGATCACCGGCGCGGTTAACTCCCGCCCTGAAAGGTTGCGGTTCATCAATTGTGATGATGTAGCCAAGGTTACTGGCCAACTGAGTAAAGTACGGAATACTGAGGCCGCCGACCTCAGCCAGTTTGGCCAGTACACGCTGCTGGCGTTGCTGGTATGTCGCACCTTCAGCAGGAGTAAGGTCAAGGACGCGTTCCCAGTCAGACAAAAGGCTGCGTGCATAAAATGGAGTAACTCCACCTTCAACAAGCCCTGCAGACGCATCAAGAGTGTCAAACACGCCTGCTTCTGATCGCAATGATGCATCAAGCAGAGGCTGGCCCGGACTGTACGAAACGAGTGGCAGCAGACGATTTAACAGTGTGAAGTAGCTCATAGCAGCTCTACCTCCACATTTCCTAATCTAAGCCATTCGACTTTCGTGGCATCGATTACAGGCTGAATATTTGCAGATGGTGTAACGATGTCATAGTCGGTAATACCAGGAATGAGAGAAATCAATGTCCCCGCCTGGCTGCGAATAAAAGCCACTCCCGGCTCACGGCGCGAGTCATCGTCCTCAAGCGTTCCGGCGATAGCCTGTTTGGCTGCGGCGAGGGTGATGCCTTCCAGTGATACCTTTACGAGCACGTCAAATGTACGAATGACAGGCATGAGAACCAGCGTGTTTTTTGCTGTAACAGGCCGGACGTCGTCAATGTGAGTCTGCGTCCTGTCGATCACATCCTGAGAAGGCAGCCCACCTGCAGACGTGATCACAACATCAACAGTACCCAGCCCACGCCGCAACGGGTAAACATATGCTGCGGATACGCCGGATACTTCCAGTGCCCAGCGTTTGTAATCATACTTATTACCGCCTGCAGGAGGTCGGCGAATGATTTCAAGCAGACGGGCAAGCAGCTCCGCATCAGTTTCCTCATCCGTACCGCCAGTCATCAGACCAACGGTCACTGTGCTGTCAAACCCGTCAGGTGTAGTGGTCAGCGTTGCCGATGTGACTGAGGTGGTATTACCCGCAGTCCCGGACAGAGAAGACATTGCATTTACGGATGCTTTCCCATCCGACCCGATAGTAATTTCTTCGGTTGTTGTCCACGATACACTGTCGCGTTTGAACACAAGACCGGCGGCAGCTGCCGCGCCCGGTTCGCCGGTAAATGTGGCGGGACCCGAGGCATTATTTGCTGCTTTTTTACTTAAACCACGTAAGCGGGCATGCAGATAGAGAAATTCCGAATCAGCTGTATCCGGGAATATCTGACGGACGATCCATCCCTGATGCTGATAAAGCCCCTCGGCAACGCTGGCCACACTTGACGCCCGGACATACCAGTCGCTGTCTGGCCCCAGCTTGTCATCAGACAACTGCAGGAGATTTTTGATATCCCGCAGAATGTCGGTGCGAATTTGCGCGGCATTTTTGGTAATGAATGGCATCAACTGACCTTAACCGGAAATTTCCAGGTCTGCGGCGTTCCGCTCGCGGACGTGACGATGATATGAAGCAGCATCCAGCCTTTTTGCCAGTGCTCTGCAGTTACGTAAATGGACTTAGCGCGACCGTCATCAATAATCGGCTTCAGGGCCTGCTGCGAATACTGCACCGCGAGTTTCTGAACGCGGGAAACATCCTTTTCGCGGCGAAGAGTATGTAAAAGAGAGCCCATAGTTGGATCAGCCCACCATGAGCCAAGGGGCGTCATCAGCCGTAAGTAGACGGCATTCGCTAAAGAGTCTGAGCTGTCGCCGGTATAATCGCCGGTCGTTGGATCAATCAACATTTCCATGCCGTAATACTATCGGCATGGAAATTTAAATTATCGGTGAAGGGGTTCAGTGGGTATTGCTTTTGAAGGTGAACTTACGTTACCACAAATTACATTTGCTGATTAGGTTTCTGCGTTGTGCCTGCATCGCCGCCGTGGTTGTGGTCGTGACCGTCATAAGTCTCGCGCATGGTGTTCAGCGTAGATTTACCATCAGCAACTTCATTACTGCCTTTCAGCAATGGCGTATCAAAATCTGCCCGCTCTGAGGCTGTCGTTTTATAAGTTTTGGTATTAACAATATGCTCTTCGGTATTCACGGTATGTTTTTTAGTATTAACAATATATTCATCACAGTTCACTTCAATAATTTTCCCGCGCTTCAGGATAATGTTGCTGCCTTCATCCGAATAAATGGCAAGCTCACCACTTTTCAGGCTCTTTAGCCTGTATGAAGCGTGTTCCGTGGCAATCACCACGCTATGACTGGTGCGCCCGTTAAGCGGGAGCATAATGGCTTTAGTCCCCCTGGGCGGGTTGGATGTAAAACCGTACTGCTGGAACATCTCCACGTCCTGCAGGGACTCCGTAGCCAGACCTTTACCCTGAATGGTCTGAATATCGCCGCCGCTGTTAACCCTTATTAAAACGCCCCTGAAGGCCTGTCTTATACGGTTTAACGCCGTGTTAATACGAGAATCAATTTTGTTCCACATCGATAATCTCCAGCTCTTTATTTACTTTTGCGCGGCGTTTACGTGATTTCCGTTTTTTCGGATAAGCATCCGGTATCCATATTCCATCCTCTTTGAGACGCAGGGTGGTAATGGTGTTGTCTGGCCGTCCACCTGAAAACTCTCTTCCCATGAGGAAGTAAATGTCATCAATGCCATGTGGCTCGCTTCGGACACGGATACGCTGGCCCGGTTGCCATAACTGACCGTTCTCCATGCGATGGCCTTTAACAATAGCTGTCAGATCAAACCCGCTCAGACGGGCGTCAGCCATGGCCTTTCTTGCGCGATAATCAACCTGCGCCTGGTTATCAGCATCACCGGCAACCATAATCTGGGGACGATAGAAAGGTACGGTACTGTCGCGAACGGTACTACGTAAGCCATGAAAGCCGTTCTCTGCAGAGCCGGTGCTGTCATAAATATCATCGGCATCATCGTCGTCTTCTGCGTCAGCGCTCTGGCCATCAACGTCAATAACATCGAGCTTCCCGGATTTTTTCCCCTGGCCGTGTCCCTGTGCCAGCATTGTCAGTTCAGAGAACGCCCCGGTAATGGATGACCGGTCACTGAGATCGAGGACGTTGTTTCCCCGACCGTCACGATTAAGAATCAGCGTGGCCACCGGGTCTTTTGTGTAGTCCGGCCCACCAATAACCAGCGTGCCATCTGGCTCAAACCATGGCCATAACCCGCGTGCAGCAGCTGCACGCTCAAGCGTATCCCACGCACGTTCTCCGGGCTCAACGCTGACCTTGTCATTACGCAGGGATGTCTCAGCCTCAATGCGGATGTTCGTCACCCCCAGCGGCCTGACGACCTGGGCGATCACTTCTTCAAGACTGAGCTGACGGGAGGTAAAAACGGGTGAAGCACAGTCAACAAGCACGGCAGCGCCATCGCGACCGGAAAGCGATAAAGAGACCTGCTGACGGGATACGCGGCGCTGAACCACATCCACCCGACCGGACATCACCACATCATTACCCACCCTGACCAGTACCGACACACCTCGTTTAATGGCCGCAGGGAAAATACCGTCTGGCAGACCAAGCGTTACGCTCCAGGCATCGGAGGGGATCAGAAAATCGGAGTCAATCTGATAGCGGCTCCATGCACTGTGGATTTTGCCATCAATAACCAGGCTCACCGTATTCTGCGAATCTTTATCTTGAGTAGGCATTCAGAACGTCACCGGCTTTGATGTTGTTAGGATTACGTAATGTCGGATTAAGGCGCAGCAGCTCGGCGGCGCGGGTGTAGTCCTCGTACCACAGGTGCGCCAGCAAATGCAGGTTGGTGTCGGACAATATCACTCGTGTCGTCAGTGGCGGTCTGCTGGTGATAACCGCTGCACCCAACTCCTGAACGGTCAGGGCAATATCCTTGAGGCTTTCAACCACGGGTTGCCATGTCACGCCACCCGGTGTTTCACCGGCGCTCACGTTTTGCGTATCGGCAGCAAAGGTGTCCCGCGTCTGGTCGATTGCCGTCTGAATGGCCGTCCTGGTGTCGTTGGTGATCTGCTCAATATCGACAGGAGACAGAATATCGCTGATGCTGCTGTCACTGAGTATGTCGGAAGCATCAAGCGCCAGCTGGATTGCAACCTGGATTTTTACCGCCGTTACCAGCTCAGTGATATCAGACGTTGATGATCCCGCCGGAACGGTAACAGCAACAGTCTTTTGCCCTGTCACTATCTGCTGAGGTAATGCGGCCACATCCTGCAGATTGTTACGGCCATTCTTCCAGTCGGCCATCACGATGCCCGCTGTACCGGAAACGTCTGAGGACTGTGAATAGCTTCCAGGGTTATTACTGACACTTGATTTGGACTGAAGCGACGTCAGGCTCAGCGCACTCTGCAGGTCATTCATGAACGCTTTCGGATAATTAACAAAATCCGAGGTGGTACTGACAAATCCCGTCAGTTCACCCTTAAGTACGGTCACCATATTCAGCGTCGTGGTTGCCAGCGATTTCGCTTTCTTCAGCCACTTTTTCGCAGTACGCAGAGGCGAGAGGATATTGTCGATGGCCGTCTGGGCTTTCTCCAGCGCGGATTGCGCTTGGTTGAAAATGATATCGGCTTTCGACAGCGGGAAGTCGCTGCCAAAGAAAGGCAGATTAAGTCCCCCCTGGATAAAGACCACCTCGACAACGCAGTAATCAACGTTCTCGGCTTCATGCGATGCCTGATACTCAATGCACTGCATGCCCGTCATGGAGCCGAAAACCGGGTGGATTAACTCCGCGCTGCCGCGTGTATCCAGCGCGGCCAGAAACGCCTGCAGTCGCACATCGTAATCGTCGCCCCAGAAAAGGACCGTCATTCGCAGGTTACGAGGCTTGCGGCCAAGGTCATCAACATCGCCACCGTCGACATAGGGATACTCATACGTCGCAATGTCGCGGCTGGCGCTGTCACGGGTATTAACCACATCGAAGCGGACGCCCCTGAATGAGGCATCCTGTAATGAATCTTCCCAGCTCACTGCGGGCCTCCTGTTGAGCCGCGAACGGATTGATCGCCGTTATACTGATTGACGGCCTCGGCAATCTGACGCTCATCGAGCATGACTTTAGTGGTGATGTTTACTGGCTGAGGCTTTTGTTGCTGCTGAGGCAACAGATAAGACGGCACGCCTGTTGTTGCTGGTGTGTTTTGCCCCATAGTGGCCGGAGAACTCCACCATGATTTGACCTCATCCACGGCATCCAGCAATCCGGGGCGGGCTTTTACTGCATCCAGCATACGTGCTGACTCACTGGAATAGTTGTCAACTTTAAGCCGCGCACGCGCATCAGCATCGCCTCGCTCAACATGAACGAGCGGCGCATCCTGCATGCCCTGGTAAAGTGCCAGCGGAGCAGCAACGCGCCCCAGAACTTTACCTGCACCACCCCGGATAGCAGACCAGGTACGTCCCAGAGCAGAACCACCCGCGGACGGTACCCCACCTGCAGGAGAGCCCGGCATTTTTATTCCGCCGCCCGTCAGGAAATTGAGCCCTGCAAAAGCTACCGCCGCCGCTGTCATGGCTTTAATGCCAGTGGTGGCACCTGCAATCGCAGTGGTTAGCCCCGGATACTCACCAGCATATTTGGTTAATTTTTCTGAAATGTCACCCAGTGCATCAGATAAAGGGGCAATGGAATCCATTTCAGCAAAGTCTTGTTCGTTTTTTAACTGCCCGGTTTTATATCCTGGCTGTTCTGACATTAAATCAAAGTTGATGTTACCGGCAGTATTACCAACTGGTAAATTACGTTGTGAATTCGCCCCTGAAATTACGTCTTGGGTATATTTTTTATTCCCCCTATATCCTAACAGAGCTAATAATGCCTGCTGGTCAGCAATGATTTTACCTATACCAGAACCTTCAAGAATCCTTGCTTGCGAACTAATTATATTTTTACGTTCACTTTCCGGGGCTGTTTTGAGTTTATCTTCAAGTTTTTTATATGCTGGATTTGAAGCCACGATTTTATCAACAATCGTGTTAAAGGCTTCGAGAGGATTTATACCATTACCTACGCCTTTCGCAAGACTTCCAGAGAGATCAATTCCTTTACCACTGGGTAATTTAATACGTGCCGCAGCGTTAGCAGCATCCTGACTATTCAGCTTAAGCAATAAATTATTAAGATTATTACCGGCCTCGTCCGGTGAACCTGATGTAATAGCTGAAGCCTGGTTCCAACCAAGCAAGACAGCAAAGTCGTCAAGGCCTTTCATACCGACGTTGCCAGCACTGGCAAGCTGCTTAGGAAGCCACTTTGCCATATCTTTCAATTCAAAAGAACCACTTTGCCCGGCACTAATTGCCATATTAAGAGCTGACTCAAGGTCACCGTCTTTTATGCCAAACGATTGTTTTAACTTTATGGCAATATTTGCCAAATCCTCTGGAGCTGCGCCAGTGGCTGTAGAATATTTTTGAATTAAAGGTAGCATCACCTTTGCAGACTGCATATTAACAGCCCCTGAAGCCAGCATTGTATCAAGGGTATCAGCTGCTGATTCTTTTGTTCCGCCGCCAGCACGAACAGCCTGGCGAACCATAGAATCCATGTCCGCCATTCCTTTTCTGCGACCTTGCAGCCCTTCATCTGCATAAGCAGTATTGGCCATCATTGCCAGTCGCTGGCGATAGTCCATCTGTTTTGATACTGGCGTCGATAATACAGCCCCTGCAGCAGCAATCCCGCCAGCAACTGCAGCAACGTTTGAACCTGCAGCGCGGAATCGCTGCATGCGCGTCATTGAGTCATTCACGCCGCCAAGCTCAGTTCTAAGCGTCTTGACCCTGTCAGTCATGGCCCTGAAAGCCCGGCTCTGCTCATTTGCGGACAGCATACCTGTGCGGGTAAGGCGATTATAGGCCGCCATGGTCTGCTGTATTTCACGCTGTATTTCGCGCTCTGAGCGAATGCCAAGAGTTGATCGCGCCGAACTGGCGCGACGGTATTCCTCAATCAGAGAACGGGAGGCGCGAATCGCTGTGGTTGAGTTCTGCTGACGGGATTTCGCCAGCTCATCATCGGTTTTTTGCGCCGCTTTGGTATCTCGGCTAATGCCCTGCAGTGCCTGTTTAAGCACTTTGGAGCCGGTATCACGGGCAAGCAGCTGCAGCGCCAGTTGTAAGTTACGCGCCATGGACTATCTCCGTTTGCCGACTTTCTTCCGGCGTTGCGATTTGACAGTGCGGGTTGTGCGGGTGGTGGTTTGCCCGGTTTTCTTTCCATGTAACCGGGCAAGCGCTTCGGTGTAGCCGTCGAGTTCCGTTCGGGTCATGCTTCCGATTTGTTGTTCACTGATCCCGTATCGTCCGAGGGCGAGGACGAGGGTTCGGTAGCCGGTGAGCTTTTGTTCAAATCCATCCGCTTTTTTTTAATGGCTTCAATCTGAGCATCGATGAGATCGAAATCATCATCATTCAGCTCGTTAAGGAGCAGCTCCGCCGTGATTTCTTCCTTTGGCACGTCTCCGAGGGAAGTAATCGCACACGCCATTACCGCAACGCGGTAATACATGTTTGCGGCTGCGCCTTCGGTAGTGCCGCAGGCTTCATCGGTTGCCCGCAGCGCTTCAATGGTATCGCTCACCACAGGCAGCCTGACGGCAAAGTCAAAATGGACTTTATCACCGTATTTAACGCCATATAAAAGCTGCTGCTTTTCCATTTATTCCTCCACCCGACGAAGTGCATTCATGGTGATATCGCGCTTCGCTTCGTTATCGACGGTATACTGAGCCCCGGCCTGAGTGCTGAAGCAGTCCAGGTAAGAAACACGTTTACCGCTGCTGTTGAGTGGATACTGGGTGATTTTCGCACCTTCAATACCGCCCCAGTTCAGGTCGCCGGATTCCGGGATGACCACCGTAACGGTCAGCTGGATCTCTTCGATGCCACGGGAGAAACCTTTGGCGCGGCCCGTTTTGTTCATCGTCTTCACAAGCTTTCGCCCGGTGGTCACATCTTCCTTGAGGTCAGTCACTTCAATTTCCTGGCCGTCGACTTCCATGACGATCGCGCCAACATATTCTTCAAGACCCATTCTGGTTTACCCCTCAGAGCAGCAAATCAATTCGACCGGCAAAGACGTGCAGGCCATTCACAACATCCGCAGGAATGCGACCGTTCAGCTGGTTAACATCTTGCAGATCGCGCTCTACAATAAGACCGTCTTTGTTGGCATCCACCTCCTCGACAATCTCCAGCTCCTCCAGCTTGTAAAGCACATCAAGCAGTTCGCTGCGCACCTTCGGCGGCGTCCTTGAGCTGAGCTTGTCGCGCGGGAATCGCAGAGCGATGCGTTCACGGCAGGCCTTGCGCACATAGTCCAGCGTTCGGATGGTGGTGATATCCAGCAGCGCCACATCATCCACGCCCTGGGCGTTTTTGGTGTAGGTGCTGATAGCGCGAACGATCTGCACTTTGTCACCGGGGCCAATCTCAAACGGGGTAAGACCATTGCGCAGGGCGTTCTCCTGCTCGGTTCTCCCTGGCTGACTTTCCACTGCAGTCACATCCAGCGTGCTCATCGCAAGGGTGTTCAGCGGGCGGGCCGGGTCCTCTTCACTGGCGATAACTGCGGCATAGGCAGCGGCAATCTGCGCCGGGGTTTTTACCGAGCCGCTATGCCAGCCCAGCGTGATACGCCCGTCATTCAGTGAGGCTGCCAGTGCAATGCCGGTGGAAAGCGACTTACGCCAGCCACCCACACCGATTGCGCCTCGCTGTTCCATCGCATTGCTGACGTTTGTCAGATGGTTACGCAGTGCCGTCATCGCCTCCTGGGTGGAGAACGGGCAAACAATAATGTTATGACCTGCAGAGAACGCCGCTGCCAGCGCTGGCGTAATATCCGGATCAACATTGCCGCCTGCAAGAGTGGTCGCCGCTGCTGTGATACCCGCTGCCGTCACGGCGGAAGAGACAATAATGTCGTTACCAACCGCCCCTTTATGGCGGCAGGTCAGGGTCACTTCCCCCGCGTTTGCCGTCGCCGTCACTGGCAACCCGTCTTTCTGGGTAATCAGTTCCGTCAACGCTGCCGCAATGGTCTCCGCCGTATCTGCTGCCGAAATACCGACATCAATACGGGTGCCATTAATGGTCACGCGCAGCTTCCCGCTGGATGATGCTGTGCCGGTCACGGTAACCTTGCCCGTCGCGGCTGTTGCAGTGGCCGCATCGCTGACCCCGACGATCTGCAGTTGCAGATAGGGGTAGGCACCGATGGCCGCTGTGGCCATCAGATGCGCCAGTGAGCCACGGCCAAAGTACGTCGCAGCCTCTTCATCAGAGAAAACATTCTGAATGACAAGCGGTGCAGACGAACCGGAGGCCAGCATTGGCGCAATCATCAGCACCTTCTGGGTGTTACCCGGCAGGGTACGAACGGCCAGGCGGGTGTTGAACTCAATATACTGACCTGGCTTGCGGTTCGTACCGATAGTGTCAAAACTGATATTAGGACTGCTCACCGTTCACCTCCGTGCTGACTGCGTTGTTTTTGTTTTTGGTGTTCTTGTCACTGTCCGTGACAATAATCAGATCACCGGCCATTACCTGACGCTGGTAATAAGCGGTGTTCTCCACCTCAAGGGGGGCCGCATCGGTGATGTAGCGGCGCGCATTATCCTCGCGCGGCACGCTCAACCCACTGGCGGCTTTTACTTTAATTTTGCTCATGACTGATAATGTCCTCTGCTGCATTGTCTTTATCAGGCTGCTTAAGATCGTAACTGAGTCGGGTTTTCAGCCATGCCGGGTCATCGTCGGTGGTGGCACCGCCATAAATCTGGAACATATGATCAACATGGCCTTCCGGCGCATCCGTCAGCGGGTAACGCCCGTTTTCCAGCGCCGACTCAACCCATTTCGTGTCGAACTCGCAGGCAAAAACGGAAAAAGCCTGTGACTCTATCTGGGTGTTGAAGAGCGTGCGCACGCGACCGGGGCTGAGCGGGGCAATTTTAATACCCGTATCCGCCATATCCTGACCGGACAGCAGACGACGAACGGCAGCAACAAGAATGTACGTACCGACCTCCTGTACGTGCGGCCCACCCATACGGGCCGCCTCTTCACTGCGCAGACTGCGCTCGCCTACCACCACGACAAAGCGACCGTGAGTGACAAACCGTTGCCGTGCTGTGCTGTATGGCTCGGTTTTTTGGACCCCGCCAAACGTCACCCAGACGGCAGGCAGCTGGCGCAGTACCTCCGCAGGCTCGCCGTCCAGCTCGCCGCCGTAGGAGCGCACGTTCTTCGCCATACGCCCCATACCTTTGCGAAGGCGCTCCACGATGGCTTTTTCAATATCCGTAATAACCATCAGAAACTTCCTCCGCCAGTCTGGTCACGCCCGAAGACGCGACCACCTGACACCATCCGCGCACCGGTTCCGCTTTTCACCACTTCACCCGTCGTCGTGCGGCCCAGATTGATTCGCCCGGATGCAACTTTTTCCAGGTAGCGAACGGTGTCTTCATACCGCTCGCGGATTTCAGCTGTCATCTGGGTCTCAGAGCCGCACAGAAGATAGCGGGCGATGTTGCAGCAGCGACCGACGAGAACACGGGGCTCATCTGCCCAGGGAACCGGATAGCGACCGCAGAGATAACCGTCGATTTCAGCGCTGGCCTGAATGAGTGCGCCGTTCAGCACATCATCGTCAATCTGCCCGGTGTAGTTGCGGTCGGTGAGCGACACGCACTCACGCTCACCAAACGCCCTGACCATGTCCTCCCGGTTCGCGTACATGGCTTACCCCTTGGCCTTTTTGTCCGTGTTTTCCGAACCGGCCTGCAGCGCATCCAGCTTCTGACTCAGTGCATCACGTACTTTCTCCAGCTCCGTGATGGTGCCGTTTGCACTGGCAAGCTGCTGCTTAAGCGCGTCGCCATCCTGGTTGAGCTGCAGAACCGTCGCCTCCAGCTCGCTGACGCGTGCCCTGAGGCCGTCACGCTCGGTGGTCAGGGCCGAAACAGCATCGCCGTCGCCAGCGTTTTCAGGCACATCCTGCAAACGAACCACAATCAGATTGGGATCGTTTTCCAGAATCTGGAGTTCGCTGTCGCTGAAATGGTCATCCGGCCAGGTGACAGTATTCGCGCTGTGGGCGATGCCGAGACGGCGAAAGCCATCGCGGCGGGCAGTGATTTGAATCGGCATTATGCGTCCTCCCCGGTGGAGCCATACGCCATCTGCCAGAAGCCGTAGCCACCATTTGCACGGGCTTCAGCACCGAAGATGAACTTCTTGCGCATAAAGACGTTGTCAGCGTTGTAGTCGGTCTGCTCGACAAAGACCGGTTTTTTACGCTCCTGATAAATCAGGGGCTTCACGGGTTTTGACGTGTCCAGAAGGAACCAGGCGGTATCTGACGTCAGCTCCGGGACAACCAGAACTTCAGCCGTCCCCTTGTATGGGTTTGGCGTATTGTCAGGGAAGCGGTCAGCCGTCATCAGATAGTTGGCATCGTCTTCAAGAGCCGGAGGCACAACCAGGATGGTCGGGCGAATTTTCAGGGACGCGCCTTCATCATCCTTCAGGCTGCGCATGGCCGTTCGTGCAGCCCCGTAACTTGCTTTTGCGGCGGCAAGCGAGGTAACGGCAAGCTTTTTCGTGCCTTTGTTAGAGACCGACTTGCCCCCCGAAAGGTGGTCGGTATCAAAGAAGGGCTGACCGTCGTAGCAAAGATTGGTGAAACCTTTGCTCAGGAGAGCGAAGACGATATCGGCAGGCAGTTCTGCAGCGGACTGGCCCGCACCTTTCGCCTGCAGGGCATAGCCCATGATTTGATCGTCTTCGATATCGTTACGTTCAACTTCTACCGTCGCTTCCCAGTCTTTGTTGCGGATGGTGTAGTTGAACGCGGCGAGCGCTTTAACCACCTTGTCGCCAATCCACTCACGCATTTTCGGGAAACGGCTCAGCCAGCTGTAGTCGTTTTCTTTCCCGGTCGACGGCACCACCATGGCAATCTTCTGCCAGTCGGACGGAGCCTGATCAAAGGCGTTCTGGAAGGTCGCTTTCAGATTAATGAAAATCTGACGTACATTTTTTACGTTAATTAACACGGTTCTCTCCTTATTAAATCAGAACCCAGACGCCATCATTCTCAAGACCAAGCACCTTTCCGGCGATCGGACGGGCGTTGGTATCACTGGTTTTGGCCACGGTCTGGCTGTCCACCACGTAGCAATCCTTGCCAGTCTGCGCCAGCGTGACCGGGTCAGCAGTGCTGTTAGCAAGGAACCAGGCTTTACCACGACGAACCAGCACGCTCGCATCACCGGCGGCACCGGCAGAGTTATCCACCCAGCCATCACAGATGCCGAGGGTGGTATTGGCCGCCGTGGCGCTGCCTGGTACAGCAAAGCCCGCTGCGTTGGCCGCAATAATGTGGCCGCCAAAGAGTTCAGTGGCTGCCGCAACCGGGACGGCAAACAGCTGGCCGTCGCGATAAGGGGTATGACGATCCATTTCGCTCTCCTTTATTTGAGGTATTTCGCGACGCTTTCCGGGTCATTGCCCATCATTGAGCAGATGGCCGGGTCAATCACATCATCTTCAGCACCCTGTGACGGGCGTGACGGAAGGCCAGCAGGCGGTTGCCCCTGAGTCTGACTGGTAGTCAGTGCGGCAATCTTTGGCGCTTTTTCGATAAAGGCGGTAAGACTGGCCGGATCGGATTTCGCCAGTGACGCCGCCCATTCCTGCTGTGCAGGAAGCAGACGACCATCGCCGAGGGCAACCGTAATCAACGCTTCAGCCTGCTGCGTGGCGAGTGCGGCGGTATTACCCGCACCGGCGCGCTCTGTCGCCTGCTGAACGGCTGAATGCATGACCTCCACCGAAACCCATTTGGCCGGGTCAGGCGTGTCGAGTTTCGCCGTCAGGTCAGCGATGTTCTGCGCGTTCTGGTTCAGGATATCCAGCAGACTGACCGACGCCGCTGCAGTCCCCTGGCCACCGGAAATCATGGTGATGATTTTTTGCAGCTCAGCCATGATCTCTTCTTTCGTTGAGGCGGTTGGCAGATTGAGCATCCAGCGCAGGTTGCTCAGTAGCTCGTTGAGAAATTCTTCATCCATTTCGGTCTGACCCTCTGTGGTTAAATGCGCGGCCATCAGGGAGGCGGCAGCAAGTAACACTTCCTCCATCCCGTCGACCGCAGGTGTATTGGTCAGCGCGGCGTTGAGCAACTCCAGCACCTGACCGGTTTTGTCGTAAGAAAACACGGGTGAAATAAAGCGATACTCTTTCGCCTCGACCATCGCAGCCGCTGCGGCTGTCCACTCGACATCGATGGCGAACAAACCTTCACCGTCCCGCCACTCCAGCTTTTTGAAGAATGCAGCTGCAGGCGCAGGCAGACCGTTTTTAGCGGCCCGAAGGGTCTGGTGTTCGTAGTCCAGGACGTAGGGGGTGTCGCGGGCATCAGCTGCGGCAATAAGGCGCTCTGCAATTTCCCGCGTCATCAGCCAGGCGGCACATTCGGTCGGACGGCCATCACGGGCGCGGAATTCACCAGCCGGGAATAGCTGGATGACACCGGGAGTGGCGGTGTTAATTTCCTGGGTGAGTGAAGCGATGAGTGTCTTTTTCATGGTGCCGACGATACGGCACCACTGCGGGGAGGTTCAGATGAAGAGGTTCAGTGGATTATTGCTGAGGATCGTTTTCTTTGGTTGTCGGCTTATCGGGTTTAGCAGACTGACGCTTCTGATGCCGGCGGGCAAAGTATCGGTCAGTGAACCACTCAGCAACCTTTATAACCAGGCCCCCAAAGATGCCAATGAAAACCCACTGCTGCGGGGTGAAATAATCAAGGAAAGCTTTGAATGTGTCCAGTTGCTCGCTCCCGTAATGCATTTATGAGTCCAGACCTTTTTAAACCGCTTTTAAAAACGTCTGAATACCTCCTGGACGAATCACTCTAGCACAATCAGACTGAACGCGTCACAGCGCCTTACAGGACGAATTTGCCCTCAGTCTAAAATACGTTTCAGATACTGCTCAGCCGTACTCTCCATCTTCTCCACGTCATCTTCGGTGAGATGCAGGAAAGGACGCGCTGGCATCTTAATTTTATACGCCCCGATAGTGTTCCACTGCTCAAAGTTGGAACGGGATTTTTTAACGAACCGGTTACCCACTGAACCATCCTTGTTCTGGCGGTAGTAGGCTTTCTGGCTGCGGGCCGGAATGCTGATTTCCCCACCTTCCTGATGAATGCGGGCGTATTTCACATTGGTCCCGACCGTCGCATCATCATTCGTGCTGTACTGCGTGATACTCGCTGCCAGTCGACCGTTCTTCTGGAGAATTTTACCGCCCCGGCGCTGACGGGCATATGCCGGGCTCCAGCCCATCCACGCGGGCCGCCCCTGTTGCGCGAAGTTTTCTTCAACCGCATCCCCCATAGCAGCGGCCATCTCACGCATCAGGGGGGCGCGGTTTTCCAGCTTTTTAATGAGTTCACCGAGTGAGCGCTCAAAGTCACCAATGTCATACTTGATGGCGTAGCTCATGATTTCAGCTCCAGCAGCTGCGCCGCGCGTTCAGATAACACATCGCCAGGGGTGACTGTGGCACCGGCGTTTACAAGCGACAGACGCCAGCCATCGTCAGACTGCACACCACGCACGGCGCGGGTGCCGTTCTGCCCGGAGAGGAGCCACACCAGAGCGTCATCATCAAGCCAGACACCAGCTGGCTGACGGAGCAGAACGGGAAGCTCTGACCACATCGGGCCCGGAGCCAGCCGGACATCCTCTTCGTGCACGCTTAATGTGATCGCACCGTTAACACCACGCTCTTCGAGGCGATTCAGCAGCTCAGGCTGGATACCGCCAACGCGCCTCAGGTCGCCACGGGTCTTCTGCCGCACGCTGACGGTGTCGACCCAGCGACGCACATCATCGCTGACGGCATCCAGCACAGCAGGTTCAGATAGAGTTTCATGGATGGCCTGAGAGGCAATCCGGGGCGTGGTAGTTGCAGATTTATCCATGAGGCGCTGTCCGAGAGAAGAGAGCCAGCCCTGACCCGGATTGTGCCCGAATCCGGCATCAGGCGTGTAAAGCTCGCCGTTGAAGCGTAACGCCTTAACGTCACGGGTTTCTTTTGGTCCCCATGCCTGCTGTACCGTGACAATGTCCTGCTCCCACGATTTGACCTCAATCCCCATGCGGTCTGCATCCGCCTGACTTCGGGCACGAATGCGGCAGCGGCAGTGGTATCCGTCAGGCGGGTACATAAACTGCCATACAGGATCGTCATAGCGGGCTGTGAAACCATTAAGTCTGGCGTGGAGTGGCCGGGTGTGCATGTCCATGACGGCCACGCGTTCCCATATGGGGCGAAACTCCGCGTTGGCCATCTGCTCCGCATAGCGACCGGCACCATAGGCCGCCTGCATATTGGTTTCAAAGATAGTGCGCAGACGGCGTGGCGTGAGTTGTTTACCCTCCAGAACGCCATCCTCATCGGCGACCAGCCTGGCACGGTCGGCAAGCCAGCCCTTACGGATCAACGTTGGGGTTATCTGCCGTTCAAAGTCCCGGAGCGTGCCGCCATCAGCAATATGCTCGCGAAGCGATTTATGAATATCCTCAAGCACATCCTGTTTAAGGACGCCCGCCACGGTGAAACTGGTGGCATGGGCGCGGGCCTCAATATCGTGCCAGTTAAAGCCGGTGGCATAGCCCTTCGATTCGAAGTAGGCAATCGCTTCTTCGGGCTTTAACCCGATGGCGTACCCCAGATCAACATCAGCTTTCGGCATTGAGTCGCCCCCAGACCTCGCTGACAAACAGCGCCTGCTTTATCAGCTGCTGCAGCTGCGTATCATCCAGCTGAGGGTAACTCGCAGCAATGATATCCAGAGCCTCATCAGGGCTTTGCCCCTTGCTCAGGGCCGAGACCAGCGGAGCAATCAGCTTATCCATGGCTTTCGCAATGCTCTCCCCTGGCGACGTGGCGCTGTCCAGCGCATCCTGTGCAGGGTCAACAACCTCGCCCGTGGTGCTCAGTGCCGCAAAATGGCGGAATACCGGCGATGTGCTCAGCCCCACCGGAGAGGGAGCAGCAGGCGGTGTCAGTACAGCTTCGTTCTCTTTTGGTACCGGAATCCCGACCTTTTTGTGTATCCATGACGTCGGGATAGTGTCCATCCCGGCGCGTACCAGCGCGGAAACACCATTGGCGAAGGTTTCAATGCTCTCCAGCTCACGGGTATCAAATACCAGACGCGGCTGACGGCGCGGGCTGACGTTATAACCATTAATGGCCAGTAACATACGAATGAAGCCACGATAAAACCCTTCCAGCTGGCGGGCATCAGCGGTCAGCAGATCGTGGCGGACTTCGTTATGCACATTACCAAGGGCATTTGTTGAGGACTTACCGTCTGCCTGGGACGTCAGCGTACCGCCGAGAATGACCTTTGATTCGGTACGTTCGCACCAGTTAATCATCGCCATGAAAGGATCGGACTGCCCCTCAGCGGCATCCTTAAATTCGATTTTGGTGTTATCAGGGATGATCCCCGAGGCGTTATGACCGATGCTGACCAGCGCCTCCATGAGTTTATCCTGTTCATCCTGGCTGGCCCCGGACATATACGACCCGATACGCGGTGGCAGCCCATAGATTTCCAGGAACTCAGCGAGATCGCGCACACTGTAGTTTTTAAACAGATATGGCCAGACCAGTACGCGGTATAACCCTGACTGCGCGATATAGCCTGATTTGGCGTTGTGCGTATGCACCAGCCAGCCAAACGGCCAGAGTTCTTCTCCACCCAGCGTGCCGGTGTTAAGACGCACCTCATCCCCGGCTTCCGGCGTGGTACAGAACCAGCGATGCGGGCGCAGTTTGATTTTGACGGGCAGCCACAAATTGCCGTCAAGTTCCCACTTTTCAATCTCCTGAGCGGAAAAGCCATGCCCGATAGCTTCAGCCGCATTCAGGGTAATATCTTCCATCTCCTGAAGGTCAGCGAACCAGCTGGCCACCATCGCGGCGATCTGCTTTTCTTCCGCCGTCGCGTTCGGCGGTGGCTCGATGCTCCAGTCCAGAGTGAGCAGCGCATTCTTGCGCTTGGCCATTTCAGAAAAGATATGCCCGTCCCGCTCAACCATATCTTCGAAAAGGTCAGCCTGAGCCGCCAGGTCGCCGCGTTCAGCCGCTTCCAGCAGGCGAGGAAGCCGGGCAATAGTCATTCCCCGTGAGGGGTGAGTTGGCCAGTCACGCTGCAGCTCGAACGTGCGGGAGGTCTGGGGGGCTTTAAGCACCTCTTTATTAAGCGGGCGACCATACTGGTCAAGAATCTGAACCATTATCAAAATCCTCCTGAAGGACCGAACCTGTCCCCGCTATGGCCACGGCGGGGAACAGCTTTAAATTCGAAATTGCCAGCGCCGGAAACGGCCAGCATCCAGAGCATATGCAGGGTATCAGGCCCGTCATCATGGTCAGCTTTGGGGAAGTGCCGGAGCTGGTCGATGAGAGTGGTCTGCGAAGGGTGCAGGCGTATCAGGCCGTTGGCCATATGTGGCTGCAGTGACTCAATGCGCAGGAGCTTATCAACCGAAGGCGTGACGGCTCTGGCAGGAACGGGGATACCCATCGCAGCGGAGCGCTTCACCAGTTCGGTGCGCAGGAACTCCTGGAACTGGACGGACTCGACCGCCCAGACGAGGCAGTTATATTCCCGCTGCAGCTCGATAACGTCAGAGATAATTTTGTCCGGCACACGCTTTCGGATACGCGCTTCAACAACGTCCAGAATGCCGGTAAATCGGTTGAAACCGCCGACCAGCAACGCAGAAGGGTCACGGCTGTTGCCGTGTTTACCCAGGCTCGGGTCACATGCGCCATAGAAGCGCCACTCGTTAAGGCGGTTGACCCAGAAGTTAATGCAGCCGGTAAATGGCGCATCTTCGCCGCTGACGGGATCGTTCTGATATTCCGCATCAAAGGTGCTGTGACCATCACGGGCACGGATGAGCATCAGGGCATAAAGCGGACGCGCGGCCCATGACACCACGGCTCCTTCATCCATCTCAGCCTGATGCTCACGGTAGTATGCCTGCGCCAGCATCTGACCATCTTCGTCGTTGTTACGCAGGATTTCTTCCCACTTATCCCACAGCGACATATTGTGCGGCCAGCTGATAAGCGCTTTGAACCTGGCCCGCGTCCATAGCGGATTTTTAAGGGTGCGGGAAAGCACGGAATCGTAGTGCAGGATTGTCCCGATATACACCACATCGAACTTGGCCCCCGCGCCGCCAAGCGGCAGGACCGTTTTTTTGAGCCAGTTATCGAGCTTGTCACGCTGCTCAGGGTTACGCACCAGCTCATCGTTCTCGATATCATCGAGCACAGCCAGGTCAGGACGATACGGGCCATGGCGCAGACCACGCAGCTTTTTGCCACTACCGGCGACCTGCACCTTAATGTCGTTTCGGGTGAGGATTGTCCCGGCCTGCCAGACGCGGCCACCGCCCGTCGCTTCAGGGAAGTCCATCAGCAGGCGGGGGTTAAACTGCAGTTCCGCCTTTATCGCCTCCAGCATCGGATAGGCCTGGTCGATGGAGTCCATAATGATGACCGGGTAATGCTTGAGCGCCAGTACAATGCACCAGATGACAAAAAGCTGACTTACTATGGTGGATTTGGCTTCACCACGCGGAGCCGCTATCGCATCGTTCTGGCTTCCCGTAGCCTGGATGATTTCAGGCAGGCGCTTATAGAGATAGTTATGCAATTCACTGCGGGCAGCATGGCGGACATAGTGCGGAAAATAATGCTGCACAAAGTATTCAAACCCCGTTACAGGGTCAGCAACGAGGCCACGACGTTCAGCAATTGCAGCTGCGGAGGGGTCAAAGCCCACATCTTCGGCTTCAATGGTGCGACGAAGACTGGCGGACAGCTCCGCCAGTTCGGCAAGAAAATCTTTGCTGGATAATTTATTGGTTCTGGCCACTCGATTAATTCCCGTTTAACGCATCGTTAACCGCCTTTTCAAACCTGGCCTTGGCGTTCCATCTCTCATTACGCATGGAGAACTCAAGTTCTTCGGTACGACCATCAACGAAGTGAACTCTGACTTCATCACGGAATTCAGGCGCGTCAACATAAGCCACCTGGCTTGCCATAACGCTTACACGCGAGTTAACAGGGATAAGTTTGTCAGCCATAGTGCTTCTCCATCTCTTTACCGAAGGGTTCAAGGATTTCCACGAACGCGGCCAGATGCTTCGGATAGTGCTCGGCGACAAATGCGCTGAGCTTCTGGATAACATCCAGCGCCACCGCCAGCTGACTCACCTCCGGCAGTATTTTCTTGTTGGCTGCGACGGCTTTGTTAAATGCATCGGCAAGGCTTGCCAGAAGCTCGACGCGTTCCCCCGGAGGGAGCTGAGACTCGGTTGTCAGCAGTTCCAGCGTGGTCTGATACTGGGTCATTAACCCGGTGAGAATGGCTCGGCCAATCTCCTCAAGACCATTCCCGGCCATAAGGTGAGCGGCGCGTAACTTGTCCCAGTCATCGCCTGCGTCCTGTGCTTCCTTCTTCCAGCGGCGAGCTGTCGCAAATGCCACGCCAGCCTGAGCGGAGGCGATTTCGAGCGACATCTGGCCGAAGATATAAGATCGTCGCAGTTTTTCCCGTGTTTCCTGCGGATGCGCCATATCACAGCTCCAGTTTTGCGCGAATGAGCAGAATGGCTACCGTGATGACGCCGCCCGCGATGCCACCTGTAATCGCACCGGCAGAGGCACCACGGCGAGCGGCATCGTCGCTGATGGTAGTGAGACGAACATCAATCCGGCTCAGCTTGTCATTAATCCCGCCCAGAATGTCCGGGCTGACGGGAGCCTGCAGGCGGTCGAGCTGAGCGGAAATCCGGCTCAGCGTTTCCTGTTCACTCTGGCTGATTGTCGCGCGGCGGGTTCGGCGCTTGTGTCTGGCTTTCATTTGTCCTGTTTCCTGTCCAGTTTGTTATCAATGCGCTCGATAGCCGCTCGCAGCTCCCTCATCGCATCCATTATTGCGGTGTAGTTACCTTTGGCATCCTCACGGCGCTGGTATTCATCCCGGATGCGATCAACCGCCTTTTCCAGGTCGGTGATGTCTTTTTGCAGACGACGTATCCAGATGGTGCCGAAGGTTGCAGCCAGCGCCAGCGCAATCTGAAAGGCCATATCAAGAGTCATAATATTTTTCACTTCCTGTAATACTCGTTTATTGCCTGCAGCCTGCCCTCAAGGAGCTGGCACCATGCGCCGTATTCCGCTGAAAACGACACTATTCCCGTGGGGGAGAGTCCGCCACCGGTGCCTGTGGCCTGGCCGGAATGACCAGAAGTGCCGCTGGCGGTGGCTGGCAGATGCTGACCAGCGGGGAGGCTTTCGGCTCCAGGGTAGCCGAAGGCTTCACGGAAGAGTTGCAGGCCGCCAGGACCAATGCCGGTATAACTAGGACCATCTTTATCAAGTGCATCTTTAAGCCTCTTTTTAAGATCGCGAACAGTCTCGTCATGTGCCTTTTGTTTTTCAGCCAGCTCGCGGGTCAGCGCATCCGCTTTCTGCTGCCAGGCGTTCTGCTTATCAAGTGCAGCCTTCAGGTCAGCTGCATACTGATTCGCAGCACTGAGCCGCTCCTGATCCCACTGCCGTTCTTTTTCACTGAAACCATCAGTCAGGCTTTGCTTCTCCTTGCTGAAGGCCAGCGCCTGAGCGTCCAGCCTGTTGCCTGTGATGAAGGTGCCGAACCATATCCCGCAGCCTGTCAGCACCACGACGACGAGCAGCGGTTTCCAGCTAACCTTCAGGATTTTCAGGGCTGCTTCCCGCATCGCGCACCTCTCTGGCTCGTTTGATGGACATGTGTTTTGATGCCTGGCTCTGTGCCACCCATGCGCCCAGATAGGTGAAATACAGCTCACCAGGTGTTTCGGGACGGGTTACGGTGATCCAGACCAGCACGAAGGAACTGACCAGGAAGGCCAGAAAAACGATGGTATCTGACGTTGAGAGACGACCGGTGGCCGGGTTCGTCACCAGATCGCGCAGAGAGATCGTCATAGCGCCGCCTTAGCGACATTCAGCCGCGCCACACGGTCGGCCTGACCTTCAGCCGGAGGGTTGATACGGCGGGTGACAGCCAGAAAATCGCCTTTGTCCGCCAGCTCGTTGCAGCCATTAGCCTTCCAGTACCAGGCCGCGCTGCGGGCTGCGTTGACATACTCCAGTAGCAAATCGGGGTTAGCGATGAGATCGAGACCCAGCGCCTTACCACAAAGCAGGTAATTATTGCGCAGGGTAATCTGAATCAGGCCACGCCCGCGAAAGCGCCAGCCATCGCCTGATGTTTCATTACCGTTACCCCCCTGATTCGCGTAAACATAATTCGCCATTTTTTCAGGGTTACGGGTATAACGGCGGGCAAATTCAATCTCGCCGGGCTCGATAATACGATTCTTATTGAGATCGAAGTCGCTGCGGAAAATACGCGCCACGCGCTCAGCATCTGAATAATAGAGATTTTCACTGAGCCGACTGAAACCCGCGCTTTCATGGCCGGTTTGAGCAATAAAGGCGGCAAGCCGAGCGGGTGTATTAATCTGGAATTCAGCGGTGGCTTTACTGAATGGTTCAAACCAGCGTTGCGCCATCACTGGCGAAAGGCCTGCTGCTCGCTGAAATTGTGGGAGTGTTAAAAGCATAACGCCATCCGGTTAAAAAAGGATGGCGTCAGTATTTCATCGGGTTAGGTGAATAATCAGGTGAAGGGGTTCAGTGGTTTATTGAGTAACATCAATTATCTCTACATCGTCACTTTCTTCAATATGTGCCGGAGGTGGGTTGTTAATTGCAAATTTACATTCCTTACCCTGTTTTATGTATGATTCACCCTGCGCATTCACAGCCTTAACATTATCAGTTTTTAATGAAGATAGCCTTGCCATCCAATATGAGTAAGCTGCTGCTGGTAACGTAGCACAAGAGCTAAAAGGTGTAGGGTTTAAAAGAAGATTCTCCCCATACAATTTTTTCGCATCCTCATCAAGGAGGAGGAAATGACGACTCACTGCAACAACTTCAGGTGTAAGATATCCTAGGTTCTTGTACATATCAAAAACAGCAGTTGCACCCATTAAAGTGCTCTGCGTTTCATTAAATATTCTTTTGGTTTCCTCAAGTTGATTTTTATAAGTTTCAACTGCTTTTGTATTGGGTACTGTTTTTGCTACTGCAGTAGTACTAAATACCACCAAGAAAAATGCCATATATCTCATTGTATTGCCCATTAGAATAATTTTCCTTGACTGTTACAATCTTTATTTTTCTGCTGTGCAAGAAGTTCCCACGCAAAGCGATCACTAAATCCATACTTAGGACAAAGAAAGGTCATGGCCATAAGAGAAGAAGAGCCTTGTTCACGCACTTCGGCGAACTCAGCAAGAAAGCGACGGTTACGTAATTCACGAAGGGCACGATCACAGCGGGGTAAATAGAGAACTTCGCCACCAAAATTCTTGATGAGTAACTGGGTTTTCTCATCGCCGATAGTATCGCGCAGGAGGGCTGCGCGGCTGGCTCCCATAGCGCGGAGGCCTTTACCTATCGGGAACGTGGTGCCACCAAAAGCAGACAGAAGCTGCTCGGTCGCCGGGAAGCCTATCAGGTCAGCTATTTGTATCACTGCTGATGGCAGCAGCTCCGTTACCTGTTCCAGATTCATTATTACGCTCCCGCTTTTTTCGCCGACTCGCATCAATGCTGAGAGCCTGCATGAGTTTGGTTAACTGTTCTGTCGTCAACCACTCGATGTATTTGACGTGGAACATATGATCGCACATTTTCTCGGCATAATTCCACGGACGTTTTGCATCTGCAAGTAATGCATGAATTTTAGCAAGAATTGATTCACGCGTTTTGGCAACTTTTGGGCGTCGACCGTGTTTTGCTGAGTAGCGAGGAAAGCCCTTATCATGCATATATTCCCTGACAGCCTGCAGTTCGTCGAGGGTGCATTTAGTGGATGATGTTTTACCGTTGCATAAGCGAGACAGAACACTACGGTAGGTTACATCATCCCACCCCAGATATGCCTGACCGGCTTTAATTGCCCCTATAAGACCTCGTTTTGCTGGCGTGGACATAATATTTCTCCTGTTGGTTGCCATTATCGCAGGCACTTTATGAAGTGCCTGCTGTAATGACTTACTTTAAAGGTTCCATTTTGCTGACGGATATACCACCGATTTTCCCTTCAACCCTGACAACCAGACGACCATTGCGCATATGCCAGGCTGCTGAGCTGGTTATTACAATCTCTCGCTCCGATACACCTGGTGTCAGGTAATAATGGAACTGCGAGCCAACGGGGAAGCGCTGGTTAAACGTCTTTGCTGTCAGATTTCTCAGGAGATGTTTCATCGGTTTCCTCCAGATTCGCATCGGTCGCGATAATGCTCAAAGGCCATAAGAGAAAGGCAAACCAGCAATTCTGGCGGGATAGATTAGCTAATCCCACTAATCGGACAAGGATGCATACCCAACACCAGCCAAGTGTTAAATACATCGCCAGAAATATGAGGACTAAAGCTATATCCATCACTTTATCCCCCGCAGTTTCTTGAAAGATTCAATCGCCTTTTTCATATCAGCCTGAGTACCCTTATTGCGAACTGTACGGTTGCTGGCGTCGTAATAGTTGAAGCGCAACTTAAGCGGCACCGCCAACAACTCGACAACCTGACTGTTATCGCGAAAGTACCAGACTCGGCGGTTTCCGTTATCCAGGAACTTACAACCGGATACGCTATGCATGACCCACCTCCATTGACGGGCCGCGTTTGCGATAGGCCGCAATCGACACGCTTTCCCAGTTCTGGTAGAGGAACAGCAGGCCCAGCTCACAGGCGCGATCAAACTCCCTGGTTGCGCCGGTGCTCTTTTCCCACCCGTCTAGGAGGAAAACAGCATCAGCCTGCTCAAGCATGGACAATGTAATTTGCAGGTACTGCTCATGCTGCAGGCCGTCCGGAAGAATGGCCGGGTTAAGAACGGTGAAGCCGCGCTCTTCCAGGATGCGAGCCTCAGCGTTGAATTCATCGCGGTTAAAGTTGTGATACCCAGTCATTGGCCCGGCAATGAAAACCACTGGCTTACGCTCAGAATGTTTATTTATATTCATCAGAGGTACCTCACATGATTTTTCCAGCGGTTCTGTGCAGCGCTGCGTTTCTTTTTGTCGCACCACTCGTTGCCAGGCTGGGGTATCGTTGCTGGCCAGCCTGTCATAGCTTTACGGTTACTAAATTTGAAGGGCATGCGCAGCAGTCTTCTTGCTTTGCGGTTTGTCATTTGGCTGCCTCCTCAGAGCGGAACATCATGATTGTCAGAGCACCCTTTGCGGCGAGACGAACGGTAGTACCAGGCTCAATGCTCTGCAGATCGAAGGCATCGTACAACTCATCAACAGCCTTCTGGCGACGTGATGACTTACGATGCTTATCCCAAGATTTCAGGACAACAGAGGTAAACCACTTACCGCTCTGGACCATGATGAATAGCCAACCCGTGAAGGCGAGTCCGGTATTCAGAATTTCGGTGATCGTCATTTGCCATTCTCCGTTTGGGAAATGGATAAGAGCATGGCGGCGCGGCGGGCGTCAGGTGGCGTAAATCCAATCACCTGGTCGCCTTCCATAACAAGGCGAATCAACATAGCCAGGTTATCGATGATTTCACCCTCAACGTTTCGCCATTCTTCCCGCCCCTCGGTGAAGTGAATGACTGCCTTGATAACCTCTCCACTCTCCTCAGCGACCTTGTTCAGCACATAGTTGGGCTGAGGGAATTTGCGCATCGCTTTATCGGCCCGTACTCGCGCTGCGGCTACTAGCGATGAGAAGTAATCATCAGGCACAGATACCGGCGCTGGAGGGGCGGTGTATACCTCACGAACAGGAAGCTCCTCATTAAATCGATAGTGGTCAACATCGCTATCGCTGATGCTCTTCCAGTTTCCACCGTGCGTTTTGACCTGCCAGCCTGCGGGCTCAGCGGCCAGCGATGCCAACGTATTAGCGCGAGCGAGCTGGACATCAAGCGCTGTAGCCAGTCGGCTGACCAGCTTTGCTATCTCGATTAAGGGGGTATCAGCCCCCATTGCTGCTGCGAATTCATGGCCAGCCCGCACCAGTTCTTTGACTGGTGATGTTTCCAGTTGAGGCGAGGTTTTCATTTTGTCACTCCGATCTGTTCGCATTTATTAGCTGAACTGCTTACCGCGTGATGCAGCTGCGCATTGCGGCCAGCCAGATAACCCTCATTTTCCGCCTTATCTGTTCCCCTGGCTTTGCCGGGTTTACGCGGCTCCAGCTTTTTCATGCCTTCGCTTAATTTCCTGCTGCGGTAACACTCCATCAGCGTTGTCTCCGCCTCCGTGACGGCGAAATCACTGACAACGGCATAAGCACCGTTGACCCAGGCGGAGCAGAAGGTATCTGCGCGGGCAACTTTGGTGGCCTGTTTGATGTTCTTGCGTAATGTGGAGAGGTAATCACGGCGGGCTTTCGCCAGTTGCTTACCCAGAACTTCGAATGAATATGCCGCTATCTGAGGGCGTTCGTCGGGGCCGTAATAGTGTATGGTGCGTTTTGCTGGCTTGCCCCACTGCTCAGTGCCATGGCTGGTATAAAACTTCACACCAAAAACGCGGGCAACCATCTCTGCCAGTATTGCCATATATTCCGGCATCTTCTCAGCATGAGAGGGGGCCTTCTGGGTAGAAGCTTCATTGATATCCATCAAATCAGCATCAGCCTCAGTCAGCTTGTGGGTTTCCATCAGACGCTGAGCGCGGCGGAGGGCAAGTGCGGCTTCTTCGGCGCTGGAGTTATTACGCGCCATCGCGAGCAGCTTTTTAATTCTCTGGATATATTTCTCTTTATTTTCCATTGTTCAACTCCTGAATTTGGCGTAAGCCAGCCCCTGCGGGTTTACGCCATTTTTAAAAGTGATTTAAATTACGGTTAAAATCAGTTCACGGGTTTCAGCGATTTAATATTCGCGAAATAAGGCTCCTGATTTATTTCCACGACCGTGACCTTATAAAGGTCATTTGCCACATCTACCGTTCTGACTACACGGCCACCGCGTAAACCTGTGGCTGGCTGATAGATAAATGAACTGCCTTTAGGGTAAAGGGCATTGAATTCTTTAGCTTTCATCTGGAACACCCCAGCCACGATGCGCGGCATGACGACAGAACTCCATACGCGAAGCCGCATAAATGGAGTTCACCTCCATTTTTGCCAGACTGAATGCCTGCTTCCATGAATCCGCTGCCCGCTGAAACTCGCCGTTCTGTTCGGCAATGACAGCGCTGGTTGCATACGACATGAAAGGGCTGCATGGTTTGTCCGATTTAGCACGATCAAACAGAATGGCCATCTCACACCCCCACGCCAGCGATATCGAGAGGAATGGCGCGATACTGATCGCTTTCACCAACGCGCTCATAAACACGGATATAAGAGCGGCTGCCGACAACCTGAACGGCCTCGCCAATAGCCTCCATCGCCTTGACCCAGCGAACGTCTGTAATATCGAGGCGGCGCAATGCCAGAACCGCGCCGGTGTTAACTTCACCTTCTTTTTCCGTCTGGAATGCGCGGGTGATGATGGCGCGAATCTCCGGGCGGGCATTCTCGGTCCAGTCTGCCAGACATTCATCAATCAGTGATTTAGCAGCCTGCAGGCGCTCGTCAAATGCGATACGGTCCTGCATGGCACGCTGAACCTTATAGCGGCCATCATAGCTGTAGAGCGTGACGTTACCTTTTTTGCCGCCCAGGTTGACGCCGTACTGACTGGCGGAGATATCAACAAAGGCTCCGATATCGGAAAAGCCGCTAAGCTTGAACTCTGCCAGTGCAGCACTCAGGGCTGTCGCTTTTTCGACGATGCTACGCACCAGATCGTCACGCATCTGGTCGGTATCTTTAATCAGACTGACAGGGGTCAGCACGCCCTTGGCGTCAATCCAGTAACCCTCTGGCGCTGTTTTTTCAGTGAATTGCTTGTTTTCAGTGGACATTTTTACTCTCCTTAAATTGACGCGCTACTTTCTTAACTGCTTCGTTAACCTTTGCCAGCACATGACCAGCCAGACCTTTACCCACTTTGTCTGCCACTTTGCTGACGATATCGCTGTCGCCGTCATCAGGGATAACCCTGCAACCGACTTCAAAACCGCGAGATTTGTCTTTTATTTCAATAACAATCTTTGCCATATATCCCTCTGCTTAATGAAGTGATTCAGACCAGACCACCCGACATCCGCTTTCATCCTGATAAACGCCCTGGCGAAAGCGCCCGTGGCGGTCATTGCCTGTGATATCAAACCGAGCCAGACCCTCTTTTTTCATCCGCTCGCACCATGCATGGCGCACGATACGAATGACCGGCTGTGTGTTGCGCAGGGATACGCTTTTCACCTGAACTCCCTGTGATGACAGAAATAAAATCAGCGTTTCTACCCGGATCAGCGCAGAGATAACGCCTGCGTTGTCGGTATTTCCTGACGTTCTGGCCATAGTTAAATCCTCAGTTAATGAGCATTTCTGCGAACTTGCGGACAGCGCCTGCGCTGACTGCATTACCACTGATATCGCTGTGGCGGCTGACACCGCGCACCAGTTTGAAAAGACGTCTGGCGTTGCCGTTGCTCGCCCGGAATAGCGCCTCAGATACATCAGGGTTCTCAGCATCCGGCAGCATACTGATCGCGATATCGCTGATATCGGCCTGCGGCAGGGATTCGCCGATGTTGAGCGCCAGACCCACGCGGCTGAAAAGCTGCTGATATTCACCGCGCTTGCCTTTAAGGTTGATAATGAGGCGGGGCATCCCGGCCAGAACGACACCGATACCGGCTTTGTCATGGATGCGGCGCAGTGTTTCCAGCGCACGGTATGGAAGATTCTCCGCCTCATCGACCATCAGGAGGCGACCTGAATCACGCAGGGCAGCAATGCAGGCTTCGCTGAGTTCATGCATATTGCCGCGTTTGCTGAGGCCAAGCAGTCCACAAAGCTCTTCGAGCACAACACGGGCGGTATAACCGGGGTCGGCCTCTATCAGCAGCGCATCACGATGTCTGGACGCGTATTCGCGCAAAATCATGGTTTTACCCAGGCCAGCAGCACCATAGAGAACGTTGATCTCACCATCCAGGTGTGCCAGGCGAATGACCTCAATCCCCTTACGGGAGGTCACGGTTGGGATATAGCGCGGCGTGATTCGACGCGATTTTTCCTTGTCGGCTTCGCGGGCAATGAAGCTGCGGGCCAGCTCGTCGATGCTGTCCACATCACCCTGATATTTTCCCTGCAGGTACTGATTAACCACTGCCGGGCTTTTACCAAAAGCGCGGGCTACCTGTGTCTGGCTGTAACCCTTGCGGGACATAAGTTCATTCAGTTCTGTTTGTAGGCTCATATGTCTCTCACTTACCGGGTATTACCGGTTTTTTTCAGATATTCATCGCGGTCGGTTTCGAGGAAGAAATAATGCTCTTCTTCCGTAATCCGGCTGAATTCAGCCGGGATAAAACTCCCCAGATCGTCGAAGCGCTGGCCCGGTAATACAGAGCGGCCCTCTGCTTCAATTTCCTGGCGTTTGTCTTCAATACGGTTGAGGCGGCGCTGACGACGTTTCTCAACAGCCACATCCATTGCACTCACCGGTATTGCTGCACGTTTATTACCGTTCCAGATCGCAGTACAGACGTAGGTACCATCCATCCGGCGAACGATAACGGAAGAGGGATCGTGAATATCGAAAGCCACACGAACCTCTTCGCTATCCACCTGGATCAATTCTTCAGAGAAGTAGTCGTTGTTAAACAGACGCAACCAGCCACGCTGAGCGGTACGCACCATCTCCGGCATAAAGGCTTCGCGCAGCTCAACATCAGTCAGATATTCAATATCGTCACCTTCAGCTTCGAGAACGGCCCGACGATAGGCCGCAGGTGTCATGTGACGCCCGTTACGTTTTGGAAGCTCGCGGTGTTCATGCGTATTGTTGTATGCGTCAACTTCGCTGGCGATTGCGTCAAGCAGCTGCTGCCAGGAGGGCAATTTACCCAGGGCATTACGCTGTACAGGCGTCAGCTCCCGTCCGTTCTCCTGCGCCTTGATGGCTGACTGGATGGCACGCGACGTGATGCGGGCATGCTCCCTGTCAGCACTGTCGCCGCTGAACGTATCGAACTGCATGGCCACACGGCGGGGAACACCCTTGTTAAGCCGTTCGATGATGCCGCGAGACTGAGGACGTCCCGGAATACTGGTAGGGTGCTCAATACCAAGGCGGCTGAAAATACCAGTCACATCGGCATCAAGCGTTTTGTTTGTTTCACCGCCGCCGTTATCGGAATACACAAATAACGGTTTGCCGAAATGACGCATGGCGTAACGGTAGGCATCAGCAACAGCAATAACGCTTTCTGAAAGTGCCAGGCTCCAGCCTGTAATAAAGCGTGTCCGGCCATCAATAATTAACGTCAGCTCAGGTGTGAACGGGCGGCCATGGTCAGGGTGTGCCACTTTCATCTCAAGGGATTTACCATCCGCAATCCAGCAGCCATTAACCGGCATAAGGGACCAGTCACGCTTCTGGAAGCATTCATAAGCCAGCGCAGCAGAACCACTTACACGGCCACGGGCTTTCTCACGGCGCGGCAGCTTCTCCATGGCACGACGAACGGCATCATAAGAGGGGCATGCAGCAGCCATTGCAGGCTGGTCAGCATAGATAACAGACCACTCGTCCTGGAAATCCCGGTATGCCTCGCGCAGGCTTGGGCCTTTGCGGTTACGCCAGTGAGCAAGGAACGCCGGGAGCCAGGTAATCTGCTCAGGTTTCTTCGCTTTAAGATGGCCAGGGGCCAGCATGGCCATACGCTCAACGCCTGGCTTTGTGGATTCAAAAATGGTCAGCCATTCCTGGAGGCTACGGGTACCAACACCGGCACGGCTGGAGCCTTTGCGGGCATTGGCCATCTCAGCAGCCTTAAGCAGATGTGCAGGCAGTGTACCTTTACGAGACTTGATAGAGATGTAGTTAACCGCTGCGGTACGGGACATCCCGGCATCGCGCAGTTTCTCCACTTCCATTGCCAGAACAGCACGAGCATCGGCGATCTCTTTCTGTTTATCAGTCAGAGAGCCCACCTCACGTTCAAGAAGAGCCGGGCACTGGCGGATTAATACCAATTCTTCGCGCGGTTTGACTGAGCTGTTTTTTCGTGACACTTCACAAACATCATTTTTTGTTGTGAGTATGCTCTGATAGAGCTGGTCACGTAGGGCTTCTTGGGCAGTAAGAGGTAAGCTATCTACTGAATATTCAATACCTCCCCCCCGACCAGATCTTGATCGTGAAATCCATTGGTGCTTTTTAGCTCTTGCAGCTATACCTGGTCGTGTCTCCGGCAATCCCGGTAAGCGCAACAAGGCCAACTCTTGAGCTGTATAATGTGTTTTCAGGTTAATCTGGTTCATATGATTAATTCCATTCACCTGAAAATGCTTTATGATAACGAGTAGGCCAGATGCTTTCTGGTGCGATGCCGATAGCTTCAGCAATGATTTGCTGACCTTTCGGCCACGGTCGGTCCAATGCGTTTTTCAATGCCCCAGCACTTTTGTATCCATGGTGCAAAGACAAACGACGAAGCGACCAACCTTGCTTATGAAGAGCTGCAACGATATCGGCTCTATGCCAGTCAGAATCTTTCTGGCTTTTTTTTGCGCTCTCGAATGTACTCATTAGTTAATCTCCGTGGTTCAACTCATAAGTACAATATGATCGAATTCGAGTTATGTAAACCTGAAAACAAACTAAATTTTCTGTTTTCAGGTTACTCTCGCCATCAAAACAGCCAAAAAAAAGACTGTTTTGTTTTGAATTCAATCTCTTACATAAAACATGAAAAACTTGAAAATAAGTTGAGGGATTTTTCTAGATATGGCCAATAAACCTGAAAACGAACTGAAGAGTGAAATTGGTACTCGTATTCGAACTCAGAGAGAGGCTTTAAAGCTTTCGAGGAGTTATGTTGCGGATAAGCTTGGGGTCGCGCTATCAACGCTCCAGGCATGGGAGAATGAAGACAGAGAACCAAGTGCTACCCATATACTCAAGCTTTCTGAGTGCCTGAATGCATCTGTAGCATGGCTAGTCGCAGGTGATGAAGTGGCAGAGCCTTCCAGTTCTTTGCCAGTAGTAACATCAGGTTCAACTACCGTTGATGTAAAGGGCAACGAAGTGGATCTAGAAGAGTTTGTCTTTGTACCTAGATACAATGTCTCTGCATCGGCTGGTTACGGGGCATTAAATGACGATGAAAGCCCGATGTTTACTGTCAGCTTCCGCCGATATTGGGTTGTGAATCATCTTAAGGCTGACCCTAGGAAACTATCTGTTATCAGTGTCATAGGTGACTCAATGATGGGGGTCCTAAATGATAAAGACGTCATCCTTGTTAACCATGGGGATAGAGATCCTCATGAGGGCATTTATGTCATTCGCTTAGATAGCCAATTGCTTGTCAAACGTGTGCAACGCTTACCGGGTGCTCAGCTCAGGATTAGCAGCACAAATCCAGCCTTTGAGCCTTTCCTGATTGATTTGGATAACATCCCAAGTGATTTCGACGTGATTGGCAAAGTAGTCTGGTACGGAAGAGTAATTTAATAGGCTTTAAAATGTGTTTAATAGCGATCCTCTCGCTATCATAACTGTGCAAAATTTAGTGCAATTTTCCTCATAATTTATCATTTTTCGTCGAGCCGTGCGGAATACCCCTCGCGCCTCGCATCCCTTGCTATCCAAGGCTTCCGCCGACTTATCAAGCTTCTTTCCCTCATGCAGAAACGATCACCTCCCCACAGCTGACCGATCCGAATGCGCAGTTGCAGGAACTGGCGACGCGCATTGAAGCGCAAGGGTTCCGCCCGTATGTGATCCCGGTTGGGGGCTCTAATGCTCTGGGGGCGATGGGTTATGTGGAAAGCGCGCTGGAAATTGCCCAGCAGTGTGAAGGGGCCGTTTCGCTCTCTTCCGTGGTGGTCGCGTCGGGCAGTGCGGGAACGCATGCCGGACTGGCGGTGGGTCTGGAGCAACTGATGCCGGACGTTGAACTTATCGGTGTGACCGTTTCGCGCAGCGTCGCCGATCAAAAGCCAAAAGTTGTCACGTTGCAGCAGGATATTGCCCGTGAACTGGAGCTGACGGCCTCAGCGGATATCCTGTTATGGGATGATTATTTTGCGCCAGGCTACGGTACGCCAAACGAAGAGGGCATGGAGGCGGTAAAACTGCTGGCACGCCTTGAAGGCATTTTGTTGGATCCGGTGTATACCGGTAAGGCGATGGCGGGTTTGATTGACGGAATCAGCCAGAAGCGCTTCAAAGATGAAGGGCCAATCCTCTTTATTCATACCGGTGGGGCGCCTGCACTGTTTGCCTACCATCCTCACGTGTAACAACCAGGTCGAAAAACGCTAATGCATGAAAGTATCCAACTGGTAATTGATTCCCTGCCGTATCTGCTCAAAGGTGCGGTTTTTACGCTGCAACTGAGTATCGGCGGGATGTTTTTTGGCCTCGTGCTGGGGTTTATCCTGGCGTTGATGCGTCTGTCTCCGCTGTTGCCTGTGCGCTGGCTGGCGCGTTTTTATATCTCTATCTTTCGCGGAACGCCGTTGATTGCCCAGCTGTTTATGATTTATTACGGTCTGCCGCAGTTTGGAATTGAGCTAGATCCCATCCCGGCGGCGATGATTGGCTTGTCGCTTAATACAGCCGCCTACGCTGCGGAAACCCTGCGTGCGGCAATCTCTTCCATCGACAAAGGACAGTGGGAGGCGGGTGCCAGTATTGGTATGACGCGCTGGCAGACCATGCGCCGGGCAATCCTGCCACAGGCTGCGCGCGTTGCGCTGCCGCCGCTGAGCAACAGCTTTATCAGTCTGGTGAAAGATACCTCTTTGGCCGCCACTATTCAGGTACCGGAACTGTTCCGTCAGGCGCAGCTGATTACCTCGCGTACGCTGGAAGTCTTTACGATGTATCTGGCGGCCTCGTTGATTTACTGGGTGATGGCGACGGTGCTTTCTGCGCTGCAAAACTATTTTGAAGAACAACTGAACCGCCAGGAGAGAGAGCCGAAATGAGTGCTATCGAAGTCAGAAACCTGGTCAAAAAATTTCATGGGCAAACGGTGCTGCATGGGATCGATCTTGACGTCAAACCTGGTGAAGTAGTAGCGATTATCGGGCCGAGCGGATCGGGCAAAACCACGCTGCTGCGTAGCATTAATTTGCAGGAGCAACCGGAGGCGGGCACCATTAAAGTAGGTGAGATTACCATTGATACCGCGCGTTCGTTGACCCAGCAGAAAGGGCTGATTCGTCAGTTACGCCAGCACGTCGGTTTTGTGTTCCAGAACTTTAATTTGTTTCCCCATCGGACAGTGCTGGAAAACATTATTGAAGGGCCGGTGATAGTCAAAGGTGAACCAAAAGCTGAAGCGACAGCTCGTGCGCGTGAATTGCTGGCGAAAGTCGGGCTGGCAGGTAAAGAAACCAGCTATCCGCGGCGTTTATCGGGTGGACAGCAGCAGCGCGTAGCGATTGCCCGAGCGCTGGCGATGCGACCTGAGGTTATTCTTTTTGATGAACCGACCTCCGCGCTTGATCCTGAACTGGTTGGCGAGGTACTTAATACCATCCGCCAACTGGCGCAGGAAAAACGCACCATGGTAATTGTGACGCATGAAATGAGCTTTGCTCGCGATGTTGCCGATAGAGCGATATTTATGGATCAAGGACGGATAGTAGAGCAGGGACCAGCAAAATCCTTATTCACGCATCCGCAGCAGCCACGTACCCGTCAGTTTCTTGAAAAGTTTTTGATGCAATAAATAGTGTATATGGCACTCGCCGGGATTGTTTCTGGCGAGTGCTCTTCGCATAACTATTTATAATTATTGCTTTATTATTAACATTTGATTCTGTTACTTACTTCCGCTGTTGAGTAATACTCAAGTAATTGTTCATTTGTCCGATAATTTGCATATATAAAATACATTTATGTGTTAGCTTGTTTCATATGTTTGGATGATTATCAATCTCAGGGGCATTACCACTTAGTATGCAGGATCTTGATTTCTTCACCTGGCGACGGAGCATGCTGTTACGCTTTCAGGAAATGGCGACGGCAGAGGATGTCTATACGGAATTGCAACAACAGACGCAGCACTTAGAGTTTGATTTTTACGCGCTCTGTGTTCGTCATCCGGTACCTTTTACCCGACCTAAAACGTCACTTCATACGACCTATCCCAAAGCATGGGTGGCGCATTATCAGTCCGAAAATTATTTTGCCATTGATCCGGTGCTGAAACCTGAAAACTTCAGCCAGGGGCATTTACCCTGGAACGATACTCTTTTTCGCGATGCGCAACCTTTGTGGGACGCCGCGCGCAATCACGGTTTACGCAAAGGGATGACGCAATGCTTAATGTTGCCTAACCGGGCGCTGGGCTTTTTATCTGTATCGCGTGCAAGTATCCGTAACAGTCGCCTTGCGAGCGATGAAGTGGAGCTCAGGATGCAGCTTCTGGTTCGGGAAAGTCTGTCTGTACTGACGCGACTGGAAGATGACATGGTTATGGCGCCAGAGATGCGTTTTAGCAAGCGGGAAAAGGAAATATTGAAATGGACGGCTGAGGGGAAAACCTCTTCAGAGATAGCCATCATTCTGTCGATTTCTGAAAATACCGTGAACTTCCACCAGAAGAATATGCAAAAGAAATTCAATGCGCCAAACAAAACGCAGATAGCCTGTTATGCCGCGGCAACCGGGCTTATCTGAGTAAATTATCGTTCTGAGTGTCAGACGCAAAACCGGCTGAGAGCATTGCTATCAGCCGGTTTCTTATTACTGGCGGTAAGCTTGTTTAATTTGCTTAACCGTGTTGGAAAATACCGCAGCCTGTGATTGATCTTCAATCAGCGCGAGCTGTTTTTCCATTTTAAGAATCACGCGGCCTGCATCGGCTTGACCCATTGCCTGCAGCATCAGCGTTAACATGGCTTTCAGGCAGGTGACTTCATTGGCCAGTTCCTGGTTATTCTCAGCAGTGGAAAAGTCAGGCGTACTCATTTATTTTCCTCGTTATGTTTCAATGAAAAAGTGCGATGTCAAATCTTAAGGCGGCGGAGTATACCATAAGCGAGGCTAAAAATATCTGTGGTTGTTTTTTGCGCGGACCAATGTTGTGGACATTAAAATAAACAACATGTTGCAGTGCATATATTTTCTCCACATGTTGTTTATTTCGAGTATTTTCCTCGTTAATTATTGTTACAACTTTGACTGCCTGGTTTGCATTCAGCGAAGGAATATGATCTTTTTGTCACCATTATGAAACAGCTACACAGATATAACCGTGGCAAAAGGTTACCAGTACTGAAAGTTTCCACTCGTCGTACAATCTAATTTCCAAAAACGAGAGCAAAATCGAAAGTCGGGCGTTTTTTACATTTCAAAGTTGAGATAAAACCCGTTAACATAGGACCGATTAACTATCGGTAGCGTTATCCCTATTCTGGAGATATTCCTTTGATCAACGTTTTTCTTGTTGATGACCACGAACTGGTGCGCGCAGGGATACGACGCATTCTGGAAGATATAAAAGGCATAAAAGTTGTCGGCGAAGCGTGCTGCGGTGAAGATGCGGTAAAATGGTGCCGCTCAAATTCCGTTGACGTTGTGCTGATGGATATGAATATGCCCGGTATTGGCGGTCTGGAAGCAACCCGCAAAATTGCGCGTTCCACGGCAGACATTAAAGTGATCATGCTGACGGTACACACCGAAAACCCATTACCTGCAAAAGTTATGCAGGCAGGGGCCGCAGGGTATCTCAGCAAAGGCGCCGCCCCCCAGGAAGTAGTGAGTGCGATTCGTTCGGTTTTTTCCGGGCAACGGTACATTGCCTCCGATATCGCTCAGCAAATGGCGCTCAGCCAGATTGAGCCTGAGAAAACGGAAACCCCGTTTGCCAGTTTGTCTGAACGCGAGTTGCAGATTATGCTGATGATCACCAAAGGTCAGAAGGTTAATGAGATCTCAGAGCAACTGAATCTTAGTCCTAAAACGGTGAACAGCTATCGCTATCGAATGTTCAGTAAATTAAACATTCATGGCGATGTAGAGCTGACTCACCTGGCAATTCGCCATGGTCTGTGTAATGCGGAGACATTAGCAAGCCAGTGACAGATCAGTTTGATGCCAAAGCGTTCCTGAAAACCGTGACCAGTCAGCCCGGCGTCTATCGTATGTATGATACCGCCGGAACGGTTATCTATGTCGGGAAAGCGAAAGACCTGAAAAAAAGGCTTTCCAGCTACTTCCGTAGTAATCTTGCGTCACGCAAGACCGAAGCGCTGGTCGCGCAAATCCAGCAGATTGATGTCACGGTAACGCACACTGAAACCGAAGCGTTATTGCTTGAGCACAACTACATCAAGCTATATCAGCCGCGTTATAACGTATTGCTGCGTGATGATAAATCCTACCCCTTTATATTCCTTAGCGGCGATACCCACCCGCGTCTGGCGATGCATCGTGGGGCAAAGCATGCCAAAGGCGAGTACTTTGGACCGTTCCCTAACGGTTATGCGGTGCGTGAAACGCTGGCGCTGTTGCAGAAAATATTCCCTATCCGCCAGTGCGAAAACAGCGTTTATCGCAACCGTTCTCGACCTTGTCTGCAATATCAGATTGGCCGCTGTCTCGGCCCGTGTGTCGCGGGTCTGGTGAGCGAGGAAGAGTATGCTCAGCAGGTCGAGTATGTTCGTCTGTTCCTGTCCGGAAAAGACGATCAGGTGTTAACACAGCTGATTACCCGCATGGAAAAGGCCAGCCAAAATCTCGAATTTGAAGAGGCTGCGCGAATTCGTGACCAAATCCAGGCCGTACGCCGCGTGACCGAAAAACAGTTTGTCTCTAACACCGGAGACGATCTGGATGTCATTGGCGTGGCGTTTGACGCCGGCATGGCCTGTGTGCACGTTCTGTTTATTCGCCAGGGTAAAGTGCTGGGCAGCCGCAGCTATTTCCCTAAAGTACCTGGTGGTACGGAACTGGGCGAGGTCGTCGAAACCTTTGTCGGGCAGTTTTATCTGCAGGGGAGCCAGATGCGTACCTTACCCGGGGAGATCCTGCTCGATTTCAATCTTAGCGATAAAACCCTGCTGGCAGACTCTCTGTCTGAACTGGCCGGACGGAAGATTAACGTGCAGACGAAACCGCGAGGGGATCGCGCGCGTTATCTGAAGCTGGCGCGGACCAACGCGGCAGTGGCGCTCACCACGAAACTTTCTCAGCAGTCGACGATTACGCAACGTCTGACGGCGCTGGCCTCCGTATTGAAGTTACCTGCGGTGAAGCGTATGGAGTGCTTCGACATTAGCCATACGATGGGGGAGCAGACGGTAGCCTCCTGCGTGGTTTTTGATGCCAATGGCCCGCTGCGTGCAGAATATCGGCGTTACAATATTACCGGCATTACGCCGGGTGATGATTATGCGGCGATGAATCAGGTCTTACGTCGGCGTTATGGTAAGGCGATTGAAGAAAGTAAGATTCCGGACGTCATATTGATCGACGGCGGTAAAGGTCAGTTAGGGCAGGCGAAAGCCGTTTTTGCTGAACTGGACGTTCCCTGGGACAAACAGCACCCACTCTTGCTGGGGGTGGCAAAAGGGGCCGATCGTAAAGCCGGTCTGGAAACACTGTTCTTTGAGCCGGAAGGTGAGGGCTTTAGTCTGCCGCCGGATTCGCCTGCATTACACGTTATCCAGCATATCCGCGATGAATCTCACGATCATGCGATTAGCGGGCATCGTAAAAAGCGGGCGAAAGTGAAAAGTACCAGCACGCTTGAGACCATCGAAGGTGTCGGGCCAAAGCGTCGCCAGATGTTGTTGAAATATATGGGAGGTTTGCAAGGTCTTCGTAATGCAAGTATCGAAGAAATTGCAAAAGTGCCGGGTATTTCGCAAGCTCTGGCAGAAAAGATCTTCTACTCGTTGAAACATTAGGCCCTCTGTAGCAACATAGGGGTAATTTCACTGACAACAGATAGTTATCCGTCATATGCAATTTAATATCCCTACGTTGCTCACGCTGTTTCGCGTCATCCTGATCCCATTCTTTGTATTGGCTTTTTACCTGCCATTCACCTGGGCTCCTTTTGTTTGTGCGCTGATCTTCTGTATCGCAGCGGTCACAGACTGGTTTGACGGTTTTCTGGCTCGCCGCTGGAACCAAAGCACGCGTTTTGGCGCCTTCCTCGATCCGGTCGCTGATAAAGTGCTGGTAGCTATTGCGATGGTACTGGTGACAGAGCATTACCACAGCTGGTGGGTGACGCTCCCCGCTGCAACAATGATTGCGCGTGAAATCATCATCTCTGCACTACGTGAATGGATGGCCGAACTGGGTAAACGCAGCAGCGTAGCCGTATCCTGGATTGGTAAAGTGAAAACCACTTCGCAAATGGCTGCACTGGCCTGGCTGCTGTGGCGTCCAAATATCTGGGTTGAGTATGCTGGGATCGCACTTTTCTTCGTCGCCGCGATACTGACTTTGTGGTCAATGTTCCAGTATTTGAGCGCTGCACGTGGAGATTTGCTTGATCAGTGATCGTTTCGACGCAAATTTCAGCAAACGATCGTTAGTGGTGAAAAATATCGTTGACTCATTGCGTCAGGTAAGTAGAATGCAACGCATCGAACGGCAGCACTGATTGCCAGACGATAACAAAATCAAGTGATTAACAAAGTTACTTGGTGATGCGGGAATAGCTCAGTTGGTAGAGCACGACCTTGCCAAGGTCGGGGTCGCG
>OGST01000025.1_pt1 | contig 151478 bp, 122 predicted proteins | sample 1574021 | NCBI WGS metagenome assembly OGST01 (sample SAMN03295847, study PRJEB24534) | human gut metagenome | isolation source: fecal sample 7 from infant 6 | host: Homo sapiens | place: USA: Pittsburgh, PA | collected 2014-07 | reverse complement strand
CTTATATTTAATTATTTTATTATATTTTTATTGTACATAATTCATATATTAAATAAAATATTTGCAAAAAAATTAAAATATTATTTTTAGCTAAATATAATATTTTAAGTAAGTACCTTATAAAAAATTAACCAAAATAAAAATATAAGCCAAAATTTAATTATGCTTATATTTTTATAAATCACGAACTTTAATTATTCTTATTTCTTCTATTTTTTTAACTATCCTATCATTATCCCAATGGAATCATCAAAAATTTTTATCTCTACATTTTTATTTCCTAAAATTAAAGATTTGTTTTCTTTTATTCCATCAATTTCATTAAATAACCTTTGTCCATTTTCAGGAAATACACATTCAAAAATATTTTTCAAATTCTCATTAAACATAGTTCCGTTTTTTCTTATTAAAATACTAATAAAACCACTATCAAATATATTTACAGCTGCATACTCTGAATTATCAGCTTTGCCATCACACCATGTATATCTGTAAAGAGATGAATACTTATCATTTGAATTTTCATAGTCAACTACACGTTCTACAGAACTATATCCAAGTTTTTCAATTAGCGATTTAACATCATTGCTGTTGAATTTATCATTTGACAACACATTATTTGTCCATGCTCCATCCTCATTCAAATAATAATCTCCTATATAACAGCCGTGAGCCATTACTCCATTACTGTATAAATAATACCAGTTATTATTATCAAGAATCCATCCTGACTGCATTATTCCATTACTATCAAAATAATACCATTCTCCATTTTTATCCTTAAACCAGCTTGTCCTTAAAGTTCCATTATCAAAATAACTCCATTTCCCATTATTTAAATGCCAACCATTAGAATAATCAACTGCATATACTCCAATTGCACCTTGTGAAATCATCATAGTTAACGTAGATAATAATACTAGCTTTTTTAAATGTTTTTTCAATTTTAAATCACCTCAAATTCATAATTAGTATTTATATCAAAAAAATTCATCATATGTACTTATCCATACTATTATAGCACCTAGTTAAGAATAATCATTACATTATTCTTAATTTTAAGACCTGCTTAAGATTATAAGCAAGTCTTTGTTTTTAAATATTCACTTAAAATATAATCAGATTTTTTTCTCGATTTAAAAATATGATCTTCAAATTTATAAACAGGCATTATACCCATAAGCGAATTTGTTACAAACATCTCATCGAAAGTACTTACTTCGTATGGATAAATATATTTTTCTACAACATCATACTTATCAAGAATATATTTTCTTATTGTTCCATTAAGAAGCCCACAGGATAATTTAGGTGTAACAATTTGATTGTTACTAACAAAAAATATATTAGTTGTTGCTCCTTCAGTCAACTGACCTTTCATGTTTAAAAAGACTGGTTCATCATAACCTTTTTTTGCTGCCTTTCTTTTTTCTATTATATTATCACCATAATTCAAAGATTTTATATAAGTAAACGGAGAACTTTCATTTCTCACAACAGAACTTATTTTTATTGTAAACCCTTTTTTATACTTATCATCAGTATAATTATTTTCTCTGCATTGAAATATTGTATTTTTTTCTGAAGCTATTATTTTTAGCACACCATTTTCCATTGGATTATTTGTTATATAATCCTGTATTTTTTCTTTTGTAACATTTAAATTTATTCCCAAAAAATTTGAACCTTCACTAAGTCTATCTAAGTGATAATCCAATAGAACAAGATGATTGTCTACAACTGATATTGTTTCAAATATTCCTAATCCAAATGAATATCCTTCATCGAATATAATGTCCATTTTATCTACCTCTATTTCATTGCTTCTAATAATGCTTTTGCTTTTTGCAAAGTCTCCTCATATTCAAATTCAAGATCCGATTCACAAGTAATACCTCCACCTACTCCTAGATAATACATATTATTCTTATGAAGTGCTGTTCGTATAATTATATTTAAATCACAATTCCCATTAAGAGAAATATATCCTAAAGATCCAGTATATATTCCACGTCTTCCATTTTCCAATTCATCAATTATTTCCATTGCCCTTATTTTAGGAGCACCTGTTATTGATCCTCCAGGAAATGTAGCCTTTAAAAGATCAACTATATTTAAATTTTCCTTAAGCTTTCCACTTATATCTGATACAAGATGAAAAACCGTAGCGTATTTTTCAACAGTAAATAATTCATCCACAATTACAGATCCTTTTTTACAAACCTTATTTAAATCATTTCTCTCAAGATCAACAATCATAAGCAGTTCACTTTTGTCTTTTTCTGAACTTTCAAGTTCTTTTCTTAATCTAAAATCTTCTTCTATAGTACCGCCTCTTGGCCTTGTTCCTTTTATAGGTCTTGTGTTTATTATAGAATCTCTCATTCTTAAAAAACGTTCTGGTGATGCACTTACTATTTGAAAATCACCATAATTCATGTATCCTCCAAATGGTGATGGATTACTAATTCTTAGACTTTTAAAAACACTATATGGTGGTTTTTTACTATAAACTTTAAGTTGTTGTGTCATATTTCCTATATAAATATCACCTTCATATATGTAATTTATCATTTTATCTATTGCATTTTTATATTCCTCTTTTTCAAAATTCGAGGTAACTTCTATATTATAATCTATATTATTTCTTTCATTATTTTCATTAAAACTTGAATTTATTTTATTTTCTATTTCTTTTATGGATACGTGTGAATCTTTAATCATTCCATTTGCAATTATATAAGTTTTTTTATTATTAATATCCTCAATAATAAAATTATCATAAAAATTAAAAATAACTTCAGGTGTATCAATATTTTCATCATGTCTTGTAGTTATATCTTCATTTCTTCTTCCATAGTCATATGACAAATATCCTATAGCACCAGAAACTATTGGAAGACAACTTTCATTTTCACTGCTATTTTCTCTAATATATTGATTTAAATACTCTTCAAAAGATAAATTATTTTTTTCTCCATCCACATACAATATATTATCTTTTACAGTAATATTTAAATATGAATTCAATCCTATAATTGAATAATTCCCCATATTATTTTCTAATGAAGAATCTAAAAACACTGCATCCTTTTCATTGTAAAAAAAATCAAATATGTCACATGCTTTTCTATATTCTTTTAATTCAACTATCAATCTATTCATGATTATTCCACCATTCTTCACTTAAATCTATAAAATTTTTTAAAATTTCATGCCCATACTGAGTAAGTACAGCTTCTGGATGAAATTGAACACCATAAACTGGGTATTCTTTGTGTGATATTGCCATTACAGCATCATCTTCACTTCTTGCATCAACAGTAAGTTCTTCTGGAATAGTTTCTTCTTTTATAACAAGAGAATGATATCTTGTTACAACATAGGGACTTTCAAGATTTTTGAAAAGATTAGATTTATTATGAAAAATCTTTGATACTTTTCCATGCATTGGCTTTTCTCCCTTTTCAACAGTTGCTCCAAATTCATACCCGATTATCTGATGTCCAAGACATACTCCTAATATAGGAATTTTACCAGAGAATTTTCTTACAACTTCAGTACATATTCCACAATCTTTAGGACTTTTGGGTCCTGGCGATATTATTATTCCCCTTAAATTTTTCATCTTAGCAATTTCTTTAATTGTAAGTTTATCATTTCTAATAACCATAACTTCTTCGTTCAATTCGTCAATATATGCTTTCAGATTGTAGACAAACGAATCATAATTATCAATCATTAAATACATTTTTATCTCCTTATGTAATTAAATACTTCGTATTAAATATCTATACAAAATAATCTATAATGTAAATTAATACTTGTTCCTCTTAAGTATTGATTATAACTTAACAAAGAAAATTATAAAAGAAAATATATAGCATCTAATATAATTTTCTATACAAATAAGGATGCACTAAGCCTTTAATATCTAAGTACATCCAATTGTTTTTTTAATTTTATTTCATTTATATACAACATGAAAATTCATCGTTTTATAGTTTCTTGATTTTATAACATAATAATATTTCTTTTTATTAAAACTAATTAATATTATAATTAGTTTTTAAAGCTTTTATAAATAATTTTACAATTTCAGGATCAAAATGTGTTCCACTACATCTTTGTAATTCTTCTATAGCTTCTTTATAAGTTTTTCTCTTATTATATGGTCTATTTGATGTCATTGCATCGAAACTATCTATAACGGTAAGAACTCTTGCTAAATACGGAATTTCATCACCTTTAAGATTATTAGGATATCCTGTTCCATCATATTTTTCATGGTGACTTATTATGAGTGGAATTATCATATTTAATGATTTGACTGATTTTATTATTTCTACTCCATTAGCTGGATGTTGCTTTAAAACTTCCCATTCATCATCTGTAAGTTTCATTTTCTTTATTAAAACATCCTTGCTAATATTAATTTTTCCAATATCGTGCATATAGGCTCCATAAATGAGTATATTCTTATCTCTCTCATTTAGCCCTAAACTCTCTGCCAACATTCTTCCATAAACTACAACTCTCTCTACATGTCCATAAGTATATCTGTCCTTTGCATTTATAACACTTATTAAAGTTTTTATTGATGTTACAAGTTCAATATCTTCTTCATCAATATTTGACTTTATTTCGTCCAATATTGATATATAAGCTTCAACTCTATTTTTGTAAAAAAACTTTGCCCTATATAGTGCATCATCTGCACTTTTTATCAATTCAATATCACTTCTAGCTTTATCTGGATAAACAGAAACCCCCATTGAGACTGTAAGCTTTCCATTAGGCTGATTTTCTTCACCTTCAAAATATGTATTCTCTATCTTTTTCCTTAAAGATTCAGCGATCTTTACTGCCATATCCTCTGTTGTATCTGGCAATATTATTGCAAATTCTTCTCCTCCATATCTTGCTGGAATATGTTCATTTCCTATACTTGATTTAATTATTTCACCTATTCTTTTTAATACATAATCACCCTTTTGATGACCATACATATCATTATAATTTTTAAAATAATCTATATCTATAAAAATCATTGATACAGGACTGTTCTCCTTTTCTCCGATTTTAATTTTCTCTGATAACGAATCACAAAAATATCTATGATTATATAGTTCCGTAAGACCATCAATATTTATCATATTTTCTAATTTTTCAATATGCTGCTTTTCTATCTTTACATAAAAACCTAATGGTAATGCAGTCAAAAAAAATATTCCTGATAAAATCAAGTCATCTTGAAAATAAGCACTCATTTCCGAATTAGGCATAAAGAGAATATCCATAATCAATATAATAAATGATGAAAGTATTGATACTATTACTCCATTATTCATTCCAAATTGAATTGTGGTTGTTATTATTATAAATAAATATAACACTTTATATTGACTTTGATTTATTCCGCAAATCAAAGTTATTATAGAAAATATAAATATAAAGAAAGCAATCTCAAGATTATCTAAAATATTATTTTTATTTTTAAAATAAATATCTTTTTTATTTGAAAATGTCCATATACAATAAATTAAAATTATTATTATCATTGGTACACAGAAAAACAAATATTTATTACATTTTTTTAATTCCAGCAATACTGAAGTAATATTTGTATTAAATTGTCGACATAGAATTATACCTACAAATAAAAGTGATGATACTTTTACTATTGATACTATATCATTTATCTGCTTACTTTTATAATTTTCTACATTTTTCATTTTTATAATTCCTCATAAAGACTCTAATCTATTTTTCTTAAGTTATTTAATATTATTTCAATATAATTTATAAATATAAAACTATAATGAGACCATAAAATGGTCTCTCTAATTATTATTCTTCTCTTAAAGATTTTGGTTCTTCTGGTTGATAATGTGCCCAAAAGCAGGCTGAAGTAGATACTATTGAAGCCATAACAGTTGCTACTGTAGCTATCCCCATTAAAATTTTAGTCTTCATTTATTTCACCCCCTTTCAATAATAAAAATATCTCTATATAGTATTTAATTTTCCCAATATTCTGTGCCCATTTTGTGTTAATGAGAATACCTGCCACAATAATCCCATATAAATACACATTGAATAAGTTAAAAATACATGTTCTTCAACTAAGAAATATAGTACTATATCCACTATTGAAATTCCTAAATATATGCTAGTTGTAATAATCGATGCTCTTTTTAATTTACGTATTTTCTTTATATTTTTAATAGGTTTTGATACACTATCTACAGGTGCTAATTTATATATAATATAATATGAAAACATAAAAATGATACTACCTATGAATATATTCATAATATAGTTTAAATTACAGTTTTTTACTATCAATGCTAATCCAACTGAACTTATTGTTCCTATAACTGCACATTTTTCTGGTGAGTTTGCATGTACTCCTCCTGAACTTTTTCTTAAAATACTTGTAGTAAATGAAATTATAAGAGCTTCTACCATAACATTAAATATAAATCCAACAATAATAACTAACAATATACAAATCATCATATGTATAAAAGCAAATATACCATAGTTTATTATTGATTTTTTGTCTTCATTAAAATTCAGTTCTCTACTAATATAATCTGAAATATTTTCACATATTTTTTCAATTTTTACCACGTTTAAATTCCCCTTTTTTTAAATGATAAACCATAGTAACTATTGCAAAGCATAATAATGATGGAATTCCAACAATTGTTTTTAAAACTACATTACTCATTATTTCTTCTAGTTTATCTTTAAATAAAATATTTATCATAAATACATTCACCCATTCACAAATAAATAATGCAATTGTTACTATTAATGAAGACTTTATAGCTAATACTGTATCTGACTTATTTATTTTATACATAATTATAATCATAACAAATATTGCAATTATTGTATTAACACCATAGTTTATTGGTAAAAATCTTATTGAATACTCAAAAATCCCCAATAAAACACTTGATATAATATATCGATTTTTATTAATTTCAATATTACATAATGTAAATAATGCAAACATTAGTATAAATGATTCTGGAATTACTCTAATTAAAAATTCAAAAACTGTTAATTTCAACAACTTTCTTTTCTCCTTTGATTATTAATTTTTTTTATTGCACCATATATTATTAAAAATACAAAAACTCTCATCAACACATCTCCTATACTAAGAATCGTATATCCTAGATCTATAAAATCAGTTAAAAACTTCAAATTCGCTTCCAAAGTTCCCAAAATATGTATATTGTCTTTTATTGGACTTTCGTCACTAATAAATCTGCCAGTCAAGTATGATATTGATTGATAAACAGGCATAAAACCACCATTTGCTTTTATTACTATATCATTTAATGCTCCCCCTAATACAATAAAAATTGATCCTATTATTGAAGGAATATATAGTTCATATTTAAATACAAGCAATAAATAAAATATTAAGTATATTGAAGTCAATTTATTAATAGATTCTATAATAGTATAGCTTCCATAAAATAACATAACTTGTCCTATAAACGTTATTATTTCAAATATAACTAAAGGATATATTGTCCAAGAAGAAAATAAAACACTCACTTTGTTTCCTTTTAGTTTTGCATATAAAAATGCCAATAATATCGTCTCTGGCATATTTCCTCCTAAATGTTTATTTTAATTGTTTATTCATGTATAATTATATTATCTTTTTTCCTATTATTCCACCTTTTTCATATAAATTAACATAATATTTGTCAATTTAATTATATTTTCCAGTTATTTAGATTAAATAATTACATTTTTATCTTTTTATAAAAAATTAATCAAATATTTTATAAGTTAAACAAAAATAACACACAAATTTCATACATTGTACAAAACTTATGTGTTATTTCTTTACCTATTATTTTTGGTGCAGATGACGGGACTTGAACCCGTACGCCTATAAAGCACAGGCTCCTTAAACCTGCGTGTCTGCCGATTCCACCACATCTGCATATTTTTTTGTTAAGTTAATAATAATCCATATTTAGAATTATTTCAAGTACTTTTTCTCAATATTGTAAAAGAATTAATACAATTTGATTAATTCTTTCACAATTATATTATACATTTTATACAAAAAAATGAACATTCCAAATACTTTTTATTAAATCTAATATTTTGTTTACATCAAAAATACTTTCATCTTCACTATAAAGATATTCATAAACGCTATAATACGTATTTACCTTATCCACATACTTTTTTGTTTCTCCAAAAGGTATGTATTCAATATTTTTTCCATTACTTGAATAATTCTTATCTTTAAGCCAGTTTTGTACATTAGTTGGACCTGCATTATATGCTGCAACCATAAGATCTCTGTCATTATCAAACATGTCACCAAGCCATCTCAGATACCAGCATCCCATTCTAATGTTATACTGTTCATCATATAAATCATCTTTTGAAAAAGTTGTATATCCCATTTCATTAGCTGCCCATTCACCAGTCTCTACTGTTATCTGCATAAGTCCTACTGCATTTTTATGTGAATGAGCATTATCATCAAATTTACTCTCTGTTTTCATTACCGATAATACAAATAGAGGATCTAAATTATATTCTTTACTGTACATATCAACATATTCCTGATATTTATAAGGGAAAAACTTTTCTTTCACAACATACCTAAATCCAACTACGACAGCTAATAAAATTATTAGTAAACAAAAAACATATCTTAGGAATTTCATTATTTTCTCCTTATCTAGCTTATTAATTTTATAAAATCGATTAAATCATATACCTGTTTCTGTGTATCTATTAAATCGCCATTATTATCTATTAATATATTTGCAAACTCTTTTTTCTGTTCGACAGGCATTTGGGAATTAATTCTGCTTACTGCATCCGACTTTGTAAGCTTATCTCTGCTTATTATCCTCTGTATCTGAACCGAATTGTCTGCTACAACGAGTATTACATAATCCATCTCTAAATGCAAGTTATTTTCTATTAGAGTAGGTGCATCAAGAATCACTATCTTTTCACCTTTTTTCTCATATCTTTCAAATTCAGTTTCTATTTCTTCTTTTATATAAGGAATTATTATTCCCTCATATTTAATTCTCTGCTTTGGAAATCTAAATATATGATTTCCAAATTCTTTTCTTCTGAATTCGCCTCTCCAGTCGAAAAAACCTGAACCAAACTGTGTTCGTATAATATCAAGTATTCTAGGATTTTTCTCAAGAACATCCCTTGATACTAAATCAGCATCTATAATCCTAAATCCTTCAGCTGAAAGTATTTTTGATACTGTACTTTTACCAGTACCAATGCCCCCTGTAAGTCCAATTTTAATCATTTCTATACCACCTTTTTTTACTCCTTAATGGACAATTAACAATTAAGGAATGAAATCATATTTTTTTAATATGATTTTTATAGCTTTGCTATTTTTCCTTAATTGTAAATTGTTAATCATCAATTATACATTTGTTACTATTTAGCTTCATACCATGTCTTTCCTGAGTTTATATCAACATCAAGTCCAACACTTAGCTTAATTGCATTTTCCATTTCATCTACTACTATTTTTTTAACTTCTTCAAATTCATTTTCCTTTACATTCAAAATAAGTTCATCGTGAACTTGAAGTATTAATTTACTCTGCATCTTACTTTCTTTCAATTTATTATAAACATTAATCATTGCTATTTTTATTATATCTGCTGCACTTCCTTGGATTGGCGCATTCATCGCTAGTCTTTCACCTAATGCTTTAACAATCTTATTTGATGCATTTATTTCCGGTATGAATCTTCTTCTGTTTAATATAGTTAAAACATATCCTTTTTCTTCAGCTTCACTTACTATGTTTTCTAAGTAACTCTTTATTTTAGGATATCTTTCAAAATATATATTCATATACTCTTGTGCCTCTGCTTTTGGAATCTTTAAATCCTGTGATAAACTAAATGCACTAATCCCATATACTATTCCAAAATTAACAGCTTTAGCTCTACTTCTCATAAGAGATGTTACATCTTCAACAGGTACTTTGAATACTTCCGATGCTGTCTTTGTATGTATATCACTATGATGCTTAAATGCATCAATCATGTTTTCATCACCTGCAATATGGGCTAAAACCCTTAATTCTATTTGAGAATAATCACATGAAACTAGAGTGTCACCTTCTTGTAATGGTATAAACACCTTTCTTATCTCTCTTCCAAGCTCATGCCTTATTGGTATGTTCTGAAGATTAGGATCTGTACTTGATAACCTTCCTGTTGTAGTTACAGTCTGATTAAAATTAGAATGTATTCTTCCATCTTCATCAATAACATTTTTTAAACCTTCAACATATGTTGAACTTATTTTGGTTATCTGTCTGTAATACATTATCTTTGGTATTATTTCATGTTTATCCAAAAGTTTTTCTAATACTTCTTGATTAGTTGAATATCCTGTCTTAGTCTTTTTTATGATTGGAAGATCAAGCTTTTCAAATAAAATTTTACCAAGTTGCTTAGGTGAGCTAACATTAAATTCTTCGTCAGCAAGTTCATATATTTCTTTTTGAGTTCTTTGAATTTCACTATCAAATTTTATTTTAAGTTCATCAAGCATACTTTGGTTAATATTAAAACCTATACTTTCCATAGATGATAATACAAATATTAATGGGTGCTCAACCTCATAATAAAGTTTATCCATCTTTTCTTTTTCTATATTTGATTTTAAGATCATATATAATTTAGGTATATATGATCCAAGAATACCTTCATTTTCTGACTCAATGCCATCAATTTCTTTATTTAAATATTTTTCGATTAACTCTGTTAAATTATACTTACTTTGAGCTGAATCTAATAAATATGCTGCTATAGCTGTATCAAAATCAAATTCTTTCACTGTTATGTTATTCTTATTTAGAAAAGTAACAAGATTTTTTCCATCATGTATTACCTTTTTTACTTTATCATTTTCCATAATATTTTTCAAAAGCTCTATTGATTTTATATTATCTTCTCTAGAAATTTTTTCAAAATCTATAACATTACTTATGTCTTCTTCACTAATAATTATTATGTGCTTAAGATCAAGTTTTGAATAAATAGAACTATCATTTAAAGTATAACTTATATAAATTCTATCTTTCACTTTATTCATAAGTTCTGAAAATTCTTCTATATTATCTATACTATTTATTTTTATATTACATTCATGTTTTTCCTCATTATTTTCGTCTTCATTCTCATGAGAAATTGCATCTTTTAAATTTAGAGATTTAAATTCAAGCTTTTTAAATTCAGCATTTCCATTTTCTATATCTATATTTAATTTTAGAGAATCCCTATTTAACTCTCCAAGATCAATATCTTTTTTTATTATTGCTAGCTTTTTGCTTATAATTGCTGATTTTTCTCCCACAATTTCAGTATCACTTGTCTTTAGCAAATATGTTAATGGTGAGCGTTTTATTCCTAATTTAGTCTTCCAATAATCCTTTATTTCTTTTTCTTGTTTCTTGTCAAGATTTCTTATATGTTCATATAAATTTTCAACAGTTCCATATTCATTTATAAGTGGAACTGCACTTGCTTCTCCAACACCAGCCACACCTTTTATATTGTCAGATTTATCTCCAACAAGACTTTTTAAATCTGCAACCTGTTCAGGTTTAATTCCATACTCACTTTTAACAAGTTCTGGTGTAAGTTCAAAAGCTTTATCTGGAATATTAGCTGTTGACTTTTTTATTTCATATTTCTTAAATAAATCATCTGCTTTCTCCTGAGTCGTAAACATGAGCCATAATTTTGTATTTTCACTAACCAGCTGTAAATAATCTGTATCCTTAGTAAGTATTCTTACTGGAATTTCACCTTCAAGCTTAGATGCTATACTTCCACAAAAATCATCAGCTTCATATTTACTGTCCATAAATTGCATAACATTCATTTTGGCTAAGATTTCCTGACATAATTTGAACTGTTCTTTAAGTGGAGATGGTGTCTCCCCTCTTGTTCCCTTATAATCACTATCTATTTCTCTTCTGAATGTATCTCTACTCAAATCCCATGTAACAGCAACATGTGTAGGCTTTTGCTCTCTTAATATTTTTAAAAAAGTTCTCATAAATCCATATATTGCATTAGTATAAATCCCCATAGAGGTTTGCATTATCTTCCCGTAAAAAGCTTCTCTTTCTTCATTTGTCTTTGCAAACATTATTTCACGTGGTAAATTTCCATAATATTGTGTACTAAGCAAACTTGATCCATCTATAAGTAATAAGTATTCTTTATCCATTCTTCCATCTTCCTTTTCGTAACAATTATATATAATAGTTTTCTCTATCATATAAATATTAATTCTCTTTATTCATTATAAACTCTATTATATCAAATTTAATCATCCATTATCTGAAAAAAGTATTATTAGTTTTATTTTTTTATTATTCCTTGATTATTATAAACTAATTATTATACTTTAATTATATCAGTCAATTGATAATATTTCTGATTAATGCAATAATATTATCAATAATAGAATAATGAGGTGAATAAAATGTTTAAAGATTTACTATCAAAATATGCAAAACTTGCAGCATTAAAAGGCATAAACATACAAAAAAATAAAATGCTTGTTATAAACAGCCCTATAGAATGTAGCGAGTTTGCACGAATGATTGCAGAAGAAGCATATAAGGCTGGTGCTTCTGATGTAGTAATTAATTACAATGATGAGAAATTTAATAAAATAAAATATGAATACACTTCAGCAGAAGTATTATCATTTACACCTGAATTTGAAAAAGATAAATACAACTATTATGTTGAACAAGGTGCTTCATTTTTAAGCATATCAGCTTCTGATCCAGATCTTTTAAAAGATATTGATGCTTCTAAAATAGCTACAGTTCAAAAAAGTCGTCGTGAAGCTTTAAAACGATACTATGAAGCATGTAACTCAAATGAAAATGCATGGTGTATAGTTTCAGTGCCTACAGAAGGATGGGCTAATAAAGTTTTTAAAAATTCTAATTCAAAAGAAGCTATCGAACAATTATGGGATGCAATTTTTACTGTTATGAGAATAAAAGAAGAAGACCCTGTTAAAGCATGGAATAATCATCTAGAAAATCTAAACAAAAAACTTATTGAATTAAATAATCATGCTTTCAAGTATATACATTTCACAAATTCTCTTGGCACAGATTTAAAAGTTGAACTTGTAAAAAATCATATATGGTGTGGTGGTAAAGATACTACTAAAAATGGTGTAGAATTTATTGCAAATATGCCTACTGAAGAAGTATTTACAACACCTAAACTAGATGGTGTCAATGGTACTGTATACAGTTCAAAACCTTTAAGCTACTGTGGCAATCTTATAAACAATTTTTCTATAACTTTTAAAGATGGAAAAGTTATAGACTGTAGTGCTGAAACAGGACTTGATGTTCTTAAAGAAATTATTAAAACTGATGAAAATTCATGTCGACTTGGTGAAGTTGCATTAGTTCCTTATGACTCTCCAATTTCTAATTCCAATATTATATTCTTTAACACATTATATGATGAAAATGCATCATGTCATTTAGCACTTGGTTCTTCTTATCCTTCATGTATTAAGAATGGTGAAAACATGAATAAAGAGCAGCTTTTAGAAGCAAAAGCGAACTTTTCATTGACTCATGTAGACTTTATGATAGGAACTAAGGATACAAATATAGTTGGTGTAAAAGAAGATGGAACAAAAATATCAATATTTAAAGATGGAAACTGGGCTTAATAAGAACTTTATTAAAGGCCAAAATTACAGTTTAGCCATTAACATATAATATTTCTTTTTACCAAAAGAACAATGTAGCATTAATAAAATAAAACTACATTGTTCTTTCTTTTTAAATTTATTTATAAAATCCTAACTGTGTTTTTTCTTTGATCTTTCAAGATTTTCAAAATGTATTCGAAGTTCATTATTCAAAACATCAATGATATTTTTAAATGAATTTTTAAATGCACGTCTCGCTAAAAATCTTTGAAAATATAAAGTTGTGAGTTGAATAAATTTCTGTGTTGTCTGCTTTTCTGAAATGGTCAATCTAGTAGTTCCATCTTGTTGACCTAAAAACGTATATGTTGATATACATGTTGAGTATTCGTTAGAAGTTGTTATCTCATATTTTTTATTTTTTTCGTAATCTGTTATTTCAACAGTACATTTTATTGGCTTTGGACCTCCTGTAGTTATATCTTTTTCAACTTTACATCCAACTGGATTTTCTTCATTAAAATCACTAAAATCTCTTTTTGCATTTCTTATAAAATGATTGAAAACATCTTCAACCTCATAATTAACTGTTCCTGTCATCTTCATATTAAAACCCTCCCCAATTCCTTCTATAGGAATTTAAACGTACACATATAATGTTATGTGAATGTTCTTATTGTGTTTTTATTATATCTTATCACTCTATAAAAGTCTATTAATGACATATTAAAAACACATTATATTTTTAATAAAAGTAATATGTTTTGTTTTCATTTTACATCAATAAAATCATTGATATAATTATCCATATAACTTAGTTAATAATTTAGGACAAAAAAAATACTAACAACAATCTGTTAGTATTAGAAAAAGAATGGCTACCGTGGTAAGACTCGAACTCACAACATACAGAACCAGAATCTGTCGTTCTACCATTGAACTACACGGTAATATTCTCTTGTCTTTCGACATCATCTATTTTACACAAATTTTTCATAAATTGCAAGTATTTTTATTAATTTAAATGTTTATCATTAGGAATTAAATTAACCAAAAACTTATTTGCAGCTCTTTAAACTATATGATTTAATTGGAATATAGAATTATAAATATGACCAAACAAACAAATAAGCTGTAATGTCTGATGAAAGCATCATAATTACAGCTTATATATTATAATATTTCTTCTAATGTTTTTCTTATTTCTTTTATAAATTCAAAGGTATCAGCTTTTTGAATATTATCATGTACTGCAAGTACAGCTAAATCACCTGTCATTATTCCTTTATCAATTGTCTTTAAACATGCTTCTTCTAATTTATTAGCAAAATTGACTAATTCATCATTACAATCTAATTCGCCTCTTTTTCTTAAAGCTCCAGTCCAAGCAAATATTGTTGCAACTGAATTTGTAGATGTTTTCTCACCTTTTAAATGACAGTAATATTGATCTTGAACTGTACCATGTGCAGCTTCAAATTCATATTTTCCATCTGGTGAAACTAAGACTGATGTCATCATTGCAATTGAACCAAAGGCCGCTGCTATCATGTCACTCATAACATCACCATCATAGTTCTTGCAAGCCCAAAGCATTCCACCTTCTGACTTAATAACATTTGCTACTGCTGCATCTATTAATGTATATTTATATGCTATACCACACTTTTCAAATTTTTCTTTATATTCTTTTTCAAAGATTTCTTCAAATACATCTTTGAATGTATGGTCATATTTTTTAGAAATTGTATCTTTAGCACCAAACCATAAATCTTGTTTTAAATCTAAAGCATAATTAAAACAGCTTCTTGCAAAACTTTCAATAGATTTATTTATATTGTGCATTCCCATAACAACGCCACTACTATCAAAGTTATGTACTAATTCTCTTTGAACTTCTCCATTTTCAGAAGTAAATACAAGCTCACACTTTCCTTTTCCTTCTATCTTCATTTCTGAAGCTTTATATATATCACCATAAGCATGTCTAGCTATTGTTATTGGTTTCTTCCAGCTTCTAACATATGGCTTAACTGGTCCAACTATAATTGGTGCTCTAAATACAGTACCATCTAAAATAGCCCTTATTGTTCCATTAGGACTTTTCCACATTTCTTTCAAATTATATTCTTCAACTCTTGCAGCATTAGGAGTTATTGTTGCACACTTTACACCTACTCCATATTTCTTTATTGCATTAGCTGAATCTACAGTTACCTGATCATTTGTTTCATTTCTATATTCTAAACCAAGATCATAATATTCTGTTTTTAAATCAATAAAAGGATTTAATAATTCTTCTTTTATACTTGCCCATACTATTCTAGTCATTTCATCTCCATCAAGTTCTACTAATGGAGTTGACATCTTTATTTTTTCCATTTTATAATTGCCCCCTTAAATTGCTTATTTAACTGTAATTAACACTGTTAATTATACATTATGATTGTATTTTTTTCAATTTTTATGCTGAATATATAAAGCATAAAAATAGGATATATAATACTGTGCAATACTATATATCCTAGTCTTAACTATAAAAATATTTTTATTAATGTTACCGCTATTATTATCTGACATGTTCCTACTAAAAGCCCATATGCTAAAGATCTAGGTCCTTCTTTAACTAGATCAGAGAATTTAACTTTTAAACCAATTGCAGCTAATGCTATTATTTCAAAATTGCTGCTTATTATTTTAAATCCATGCTGAATACTTACAGGTATTAATCCAAAACTATTTGCAATACATAATATAAAGAATCCTATTATATACCATGGTATGCTTACATGCGACTTCTTTTCTCTTTCTATTATTTCTTCTTTAGGAATATGTTCTTCATGTTTTATATTTATTCTTGAAAATCCCATTACAACAAATACTAAAAATATTATTCTTATAATTTTAAATATTGTTGCCATTGTAACTACATCTTCATTAATAAATTTTGCTGATGCAATTACCTGTCCTACAGATTGAAGAATCCCTCCAATCATAGCAGAAGTTTCTGTTAATGAATTCTTATATAAAAGTGCAGCAATCATAGGAAGGACAAACATTAATATTGTTCCTGTCAAATTAACGATAGTAACTGAAATAGCTTTATCCTTATCACTTGCATATATGCATGGTGCTGTTGCAGCAACTGCTGAAGAACCACATACAGCATTTCCTGAACACATTAATAAAGAATACTTCTGAGAAAAACCCATTTTCTTTCCTATGAAATATGTAATTAATATTGTTAATGTCATTTGCATAGCAATAAATAATACACCATTAAATCCCAATGTAGCAATTTGCATAAAATTAATTGTAGCTCCCATAAGAACAATTGAATATGAAAGTAAATCTTTTTCCGAAAAATTGAATCCTTTATTGTATTTTGATTTATTAAATATAGTATTTCCTAGTATAATACCTGCAATAATTGAAAAGCTTGATGCCCCTAGGCTAGGTACAAGAGTGCCTAAGAATTTCCCAATCAAAGCTACAAATACTGCAATAATGAAACCAGGTATTATATCTTTTATTTTTTTCATAATAGTATATCACCTCTTAAATCTTTTTGTATTTTCATAGTAAATATTTTCATCAGCTTTATATTATTTTTTTCCTTTTTGCTGAGTTCTACTCTTAATACAAAAATAATTATAATCTCAAAATATTAATAAGTGAAATACTAGTTATTTATATAATCTATAACTATTTAGTTATGATTGTTTTCTATTTATATTAAATCTTTAGTAATTCTATCTCTTTATAAAGTTCTTAAAAATTTTTATTGTAAATTTTTAAATCAATACTATATAAACTTCTATACTTCAACTAGAATTTTCTTGAATAATCTATGAACATTTTTATATTGTTGCTTAAAAATTTATCTTTATGATAAATAAGACTAAGCATTCTCTTTATTTTTTTATCTTTAATTCTAAAGCCACTCAAACTTCCATTTTCAATTTTTTCTATTACACTTCTTTTAGAAAGACAACTTACACCTAAATTCGCTTCAACACTTTTCTTAATAGCTTCTGTATTTCCAAGTTCCATAAATACATTATATTCAATATTATTATTTTCAAAAAAACTTTCTACAACTTCTCTTGTTCCGCTTCCACCTTCTCTCATTATTAACTTTTCCTTTGCTATATCTCCATCTTCTAAATTCTCTTTTCTATTCCATGAATGTGACAGGCTGCATATGAATATAAGTTCATCTTCCCACATCTCTTCTTTAATTATTTCTTCATAAGAACATCTACCTTCTATGTAAGCAAAGTCAATTTCGTTTTCAAGTATCATCTTTTCTATTTTTTCTGTATTAGCAACACTCAATGATACCTCGATACCTTTATGTTCTTGTAAAAATCCTTTAATTATATCTGGTAAAATATATATGCCAATAGTTGTACTTGCTCCTATTTTTATTTTTCCCTTTTCATTTTTGCTCATATCACTTACTGTTTTTAATCCCTCTTCATATAAATTCAGGATTCTTCTAACATAACTTAAATAAACTTCTCCTTCTTGAGTTAGGAATAATTTTTTACCTATTCTATCAAACAATTTAACATCAAGTTCTTCCTCTATTTCATGAATAGCCTGGCTTATAGATGGCTGACTTATATAAAGCTTTTTTGCAACTTTTGTCATATTAAGTTCTGTAGCTGTTTCATAAAATATTTTTAATTTTCTAAAATTCATATAGCATTTCTCCCTATGTTTTTATTTAAATATGTTATTATTTCTCAATGGATTAAATCTTATATTATTTTTATTATATATTTTATCATTAATCTTATAAAATAATAATAAAAATAACAGAATCAGTAATTCAACCAATTCTGTTATTTCCATTTATCTATCTACTTATTATCAACATCTTCATAATCAACATCTATAATTTCTCCGTTAGTGTAATCATCTGAAGAAGTATATACATCTTGTGCATTACTATTTGTACTGCTATTACTGTTATATATATTTCTATTTACATCTTCATCTCTTTTTTCGCCTTCAATTTTTCCTTTAAGCTTAACCACTGCATAAATTATAATTCCAGCAACAATTAGAAATGGAAGAAGCTTAATAAACAAAGTTGCTACTACAAATAAAACACATACTGTTCCAATTATATATATATATCTATTCATACACTCATCCTCAATGTCTACTATTTTTTCTTATATTATACCTTAACATATCTAAATTTACAATGTGTAAAACATGTTTCTATTTTTATACATTTCTTTTTATATTATATTGATAATTACAAATGTTTCGCTATTTAATTAGATCTCAAAATTTTACTTTACACAAATTTTATTCTAAGTTATGTATTATAAAATTATAATTTTTATACTTTATTCCTGTAGATTCATATATAATTATTAAATTAAAAGTTTTATAAACAAAATCTAAGAAAAATTAACATTTATTACTAAAAATAGTTTTTATTAAAATTTCTCCAAAAATTTATGATAACCTTATCATGATGATATTAACATAATTTTTAACCAATAAGTTACAAAAGGAGGAGTAAAAATTATAAAAACTCAATAAAATTTATGTTTTATCATAAATGCTAAAGATAAGTTTATTAGCTTACATCATCTCTTCAATACACAAAAGTAAATATAAAAAAATCAAAAAAGGGGGATTAATAAATGTGTAAAATTTTCAAAACCTTTAAAAAAGCCCTAATAGCTGGAGCAATAGTAATGGCACAAACTATTGCTTTTATGATGCCTATGCCAATTACAGCGTATGCCGCTTCAAGTAATGGTTTTCAGGTAAGTGGTACTAAATTGTATGATGCAAATGGTAAAGAATTTGTAATGAGAGGAATAAATCATGCACACGCCTGGTATAAAGGTCAAGAATCTACTGCAATTCCTGCTATAGCAAAGACAGGTGCAAATACTGTAAGAGTCGCTTTAGGTGATGGCGATCAATGGGGATATGATGATATTAATACTGTAAAAAATATCATTTCACTTTGTGAGAAAAATAATCTAGTAGCAGTTTTAGAAGTCCATGATGCTACAGGCTCTGATGATTATTCAAAGCTTGATAATGCCGTAAATTATTGGATAAGTATGAAAGATGCATTAAAAGGAAAAGAATCAACTGTAATATTAAATATTGTAAATGAATGGTACGGCACTTGGGATGGTCAAAAATGGGCGGAAGGATATGAAAAAGCAATTCCTAAATTAAGAGCAGCAGGTATTGATAATACTATTATGGTTGATTCTGCTGGATGGGGTCAGTATCCAAAATCAATAGCTGATTATGGTAAAGCTGTATTTAATTCTGATCCAGATAAAAATACAATGTTTTCAATTCATATGTATGAATATGCTGGTGGAGATGCAAATACTGTAAAAACTAATATCGATAGTGTTATTAATCAAAATCTAGCATTATGTATTGGTGAATTCGGAATAAGACATACTAATGGCGATGTTGATGAGGAAACTATTATGAATTACTGCCAAGAAAAATCAGTAGGTTATATAGGATGGTCTTGGTATGGAAATGGTACTGACTGGATATATCTTGATATTGCAAATGACTGGTCTGGAAACTCATTAACTGAATGGGGTAATAAATTATTAAATTATAAAAACGGAATAAAAAATACTTCAAAAATATGTTCAGTGTTTAATGGTTCAACAGGTGGAAGTGATCAAGGAACATCTGGAAATAAAATAACTGTTGAAGCTGAAGATGGATATTTAAATGGTGTTCAAAAATCAACTGAACGTTCTGGATACTCTGGAAGTGGATATGTTACTGGTTTTGATAATAATAGTGATTATATCGAATTAAATGTAAACGTTCCTTCTTCAGGGACTTATTACTTAAATGTACAGTATGCATCACAATACGGTGACAAATATACAAAACTTATTGTAAATAACTCTGACCACGGAGATAAACTATTAAAACAATCAACTAAATTTATCGATGGATACCTTGATGAGATATCTTTAAATTCAGGAGATAATAAAATTAAACTCCAAAATGATTGGGGATATTACGATATTGATAATATCACTGTTACTAAAAAATAATATCGATTAGATCCTTACACAATAACAATTAAAAATAATCGGAAACTTCAAAATGTAGTACATACATTTCTAGTGTTTCCGATTATTTTATATATTTTTTAATATATTAGATTTAACTTCTTAAGAATTTATCAACAGCTTCTCCTGCTTCTATTCCATCAGCTATTGCTCTTACTACTAATGATTGACCGCTTCTTGCATCTCCAGTAGTAAATATTTTTGGAACGTTTGTCTTATATGAACCTTCTTTTGTCTGAACATTACTTCTAGCATCACTTTCAACAGCAAATGCATTTTTTAGGTAATCTTCAGAACCTGTGAATCCCATAGCTAATAATATTAAATCAGCTTTGTAATTCTTTTCTGATCCTTCAACTGGAATAGGAGCAAATCTTCCATTTTCATCTTTCTTCCATTCAACTTTTACAGTATCAACACTTTCAACATTTCCATCTTTGTCAGCATTTACTTTTGTAACGGTTGTTAAATATTCTCTCGGATCTCTACCAAATAATTCTATAAATTCTTTTTGGCCATAATCAACCTTAAGAACCTTTGGCCATTCTGGCCATGGATTATTTGCACTACGGTTTTTAGATGGTTCTCCCATTATTTCAAATTGAACTAATGATTCACATCCATGTCTTAAAGATGTTGCAACACAGTCTGTACCTGTATCACCACCACCAATTACTATTACATTCTTACCTTCAGCACTTATATAATTCTTATCTTTCAAATTAGAATCTAATAGGCTCTTTGTACTTGCTTTAAGGAAATCTACTGCAAAATGTATTCCCTTAACCCCTTCTCTGCCTTCACACACAAGATCTCTAGGCTGAGATGCTCCTGTTGCAAGTACTACAGCATCATATTCATCACAAATTCTTTGTGCATCGTAATTCTCACCAACATTTGCATTACATACAAATTTAATTCCTTCTTCAGCCATAAGATGAATTCTTCTTAAAACAACTTCCTTATCAAGCTTCATGTTTGGTATACCATACATTAATAATCCACCTGGTCTGTCGCTTCTTTCAAAAACAGTAACTTTATGACCACATCTATTTAACTTGTCAGCAACTGCAAGTCCTGCAGGACCTGATCCAATCACTGCTACAGTTTTTCCAGTTCTTTTTGCTGGAGGATTAGCCTTTACAATTCCAGTTTCAAAAGCAGTATCTATTATTGCTCTTTCATTTTCCTTTATACTTACAGAAGGCCCATTGATACCACATGTACATGCTGATTGACATGGCGATGGACATACTCTGCTTGTAAATTCAGGGAATGGACTTGTTTTATGAAGTCTTTCATAAGCTAATTTCCATTTTCCTCTATACACAAGATCATTCCATTCAGGAATCAGGTTGTGCAACGGACAACCTGTAACCATTCCTGAAATAATAACTCCTGATTGACAGAAAGGAACTCCACAATCCATACATCTTGCACCTTGAATTTGTTGTTCTTCTAAAGTGAGTCTTGTATGGAATTCATCATAGTCATTTAATCTTTCTTTTATATCTCTATCTTTTCCTACTTTTCTTTCATATTCTAAAAATCCAGTTGGTTTTCCCATATTTCACAAGCCTCCTACTTACCTTTAACTTCTTGGAATGTTTTAATTAACGCTTCATCTTCGTCACATCCAAGATTCTTGTATTTTTCAACAGTTTCTATTACCTTTTTATAATCACTAGGTATTATCTTAATAAAATTAGATTTTTCTGTTTCAAAGTTAAATAGTATCTTGTTACCTTTTGGTGAACCTGTAGTATTTACATGTTCTTCAATTAAATCTTTAAGAATCTTTTCATCATCTAAGTTTAATTCTTCTAAAAGAACCATATCTTCATTTATATTGATTCTGAAGTTTTCATCTTCTTTGTAAAGATAAGCAACTCCACCACTCATACCAGCTGCAAAGTTGATTCCTGTTTTACCTAAAACTACAACTTTTCCTCCAGTCATATATTCACATCCATGGGCTCCAACACCTTCAACAACAGCAGTTGCACCAGAATTTCTTACACAGAATCTTTCTCCTGCAATACCATTTATAAATACTTTTCCTGATGTCGCTCCATATAATGCAACATTACCAATTAATATATTTTGATCTGCAATAAATGATGATTTCTTTGGTGGATATACTACTAATTTACCACCTGATAATCCCTTACCAAAGTAGTCATTAGCATCTCCTTCTACTTCAAATGTTAAACCATTTGGTACAAATGATGCAAAACTTTGACCAGCTGAACCATTACACTTAATTGTTATAGTGTCTTCTGGTAATCCCTTATGTCCATTTACTCTTGTTACTTCTGAACCAAGTATAGTTCCAAGTGTTCTGTCTGTATTAGTTATATCAACTTCCATACTTGTCTTTTGACCATTTTCAATGGCATCTTTAAACTTATCTAAGAATATTTTTTCATCAATTACTGACTGTAATTTAAAATCATATTTCTTTTCTGGATTAAATTTAACAACTTTTCCTCTATATTTATCTGGAGTATAAAGTACAGAACTTAAATCAATATTTTTAGCCTTCCAGCCATGAATATTTTCTTTTTGCTTAAGTCTATCTACTCTACCAATCATTTCATCAATTTTTCTAAATCCAAGTTTAGCCATGATTTCTCTAAGTTCCTGTGCAATAAAATACATAAAGTTAACTACGTATTCTGGTTTTCCTTTAAATCTCTTTCTTAACTCTTCATTTTGAGTAGCTACACCAACTGGACATGTATCTAAGTTACATACTCTCATCATTACACATCCAAGTGTTACTAATGGTGCAGTTGCGAATCCAAATTCTTCTGCTCCAAGAAGTGCTGCAATTGCAACATCTCTACCACTCATAAGCTTACCATCAACTTCTACTCTTACTCTTTCTCTTAATTCATTAAGAAGTAAAGTTTGATGTGCTTCAGCAAGACCTAATTCCCAAGGAAGTCCTGCATTTTTGATTGAGTTTCTAGGTGATGCACCAGTTCCTCCATCATAACCTGAAATTAATATTACTTCAGCTCCACCTTTTGCAACACCAGCTGCAACAGTACCTACTCCACATTCAGACACTAATTTAACAGAAACTCTTGCACCTGTATTAGCATTCTTTAAATCATAGATTAATTGAGCTAAGTCCTCTATAGAGTAAATATCATGATGTGGTGGTGGTGATATAAGTCCTACACCAGTAGTTGAATGTCTTGTTTTTGCAATCCAAGGATAAACCTTTCCTCCTGGAAGCTGACCACCTTCACCTGGTTTTGCACCTTGTGCTAATTTGATTTGAAGTTCATCAGCATTAACTAAGTATTCTGAAGTAACACCAAATCTTCCCGATGCAACCTGTTTGATTGAAGATCTTCTGCTATCTCCATTTTCATCTAGGTTCCATCTTTCTCTATCTTCTCCACCTTCACCAGTATTAGATTTACCACCAATTCTATTCATTGCAATGGCTAAAGCTTCATGAGCTTCTTTTGAAATTGATCCATAAGACATAGCTCCAGTCTTAAATCTCTTAACAATTTCATCAACTGATTCAACTTCTTCTAGTGGAATTTCATTAGAACTATAGTTAAATTCTAATAAACCTCTTAAATTTATTTCAGCCTCTTCATTATCTATTAACTGTGTGTATTCCTTAAATAATTCATAATTATTAGTCCATGTAGACTCTTGTAATTTATGAATAGTTAATGGATTATATAAATGCTCTTCCTGACCATTGTTACCACTTCTTAATTTTTCATATCCAGGTGTATCTAAAGAAAAATCTGCCGAATAAGTTTTTTCTTTAAATGCATTTTCATGTCTGATTTCAGCTTCCTTTTGAATTTCTTCTAATCCAATACCTTCAATTCTGCTTACAGTATTAGTGAAGTATCTATCTATAACTTCTTTTCTTATACCTATAGCTTCAAATATCTGAGCGCCTTGGTATGATTGAATAGTCGAAATACCCATTTTAGAAAGAATCTTAGTTATTCCTTTAAGTACTGCTTTATTATAGTTATAAACAGCCTTATCGTAGTCAATTCCTTCTAATAATTCATCTTCCATTAATCCTCTTATTGTTTCATAAGCCATATATGGATTAATAGCTGATGCACCAAATCCAAGTAAAGTTGCAAAATGATGTACCTCTCTTGGTTCTCCACTTTCAAGAATTAATCCAACTGAAGTTCTTGTTCCTTTTTGAACCATATATTGATGAAGTGCTGAAACAGCAAGTAATGCAGGAATTGGAATTTTATTTGCTGAAACATTTCTGTCTGATAATATTAAAATAGTATATCCTTTTATATATGCATCTTGAGATTTTTCAAATAATTCATCTAATGCATCTTCTAAAGATGTTCCTTTGTCATATACTATATCAATAACTTTTGATTTTAAGTTTCCTTTATTATATGCTTTAATTTTTGCTAATTCATCATTATTTATAATTGGTGAATCAAGTTTAATAAGTTCACAGTTTGAAGGCTTATCTTCTAAAATATTTCCTTCTGGTCCAAGATAAACATTTGATGCTGTTACTATTTCTTCTCTTATTGCATCTATTGGTGGATTTGTTACTTGTGCAAATAATTGCTTAAAGTAGTTAAATAAAGGTTGTGCTTGCTTAGATAATACTGCAATTGGAGTATCAACACCCATAGCTGCTAATGGTTCTGCTCCAGTTTCAGCCATTGGAAGCATAGTAGACTTAACTTCTTCGTATGTATATCCAAAAGTTTTTTCAAGTCTTCTTCTTGTTTCCTTATCATATTCTATCTTAAGCTTTTTGCTTTCCTTCATCTTATCTAATGTCACAAGATTTTCTTCAAGCCATTCACCATATGCATTTTCGTTAGCATAAGCATTCTTTAATTCTTCATCACTTATAACTTCCTTTTTAGCAGTATCAACTAAAAGCATTCTTCCTGGCATTAATCTATCTTTCTTTTCAACTATTTCAGCTGGTATATCTAATGCACCAACTTCTGAAGAAAGAATAAGTCTTCTATCCTTAGTAATATAATATCTTGAAGGTCTTAATCCATTTCTATCTAAAACTGCACCAACTTTTTCACCATCTGTAAATACAATAGACGCTGGTCCATCCCACGGTTCCATTAGTGTAGCATTATATTCATAAAAATCTCTTTTTTCTTTACTCATAGTCTTGCTCTTATACCATGGTTCTGGAATCGCCATCATAACAGCTCTAGTTAGATCCATGCCATTCATATATAAGAATTCAAGATTATTATCAAAAATTGCTGAGTCTGATCCTTCCTTATTTATTATAGGAAGTACTCTATTTAAATCTTTACCAAGTACTCTTGATTTAACATTTGTTTCTCTTGAGTAAATCTTGTTTACATTTCCTCTTAATGTATTTATTTCACCATTATGAATCATAAATCTGTTTGGATGAGCTCTTTCCCAGCTTGGGAATGTATTAGTACTATATCTTGAGTGAACTAATGCAAGTGAAGTTTCTAATCTTTCATCATCAAGATCTCTATAGAATTCTCTAAGTTGTGTTGATAAAAGCATACCTTTATACACAATTGTCTTTGATGAAAAAGATGCTATATAGAAAGTTTCATTTAAAAATTTGCTTATCCATCCAGCTCTTTTTTCAATATTTCTTCTTACAATATATAATTTTCTTTCAAAATCTCTTCCTCTTTTTGTACCATTAGGTCTCTTTACAAAAGCTTGCATAATATATGGCATAGCTTCTAAAGATGCCTTTCCAAGTATTGATGGATTAGTTGGTACTTCTCTCCATCCTATAAGTCCAAGGTTTTCTTCTTTACATATATCTTCAAAAAGACTTACAGCTTCTTTTCTTGCCTTTTCTTCTTGAGGTAAGAATAACATTGCCACTGCATAATCTCCCTCATCACCTAGACCTTCTCCTTTAGAGCCTAATTCTTCTTTGAAGAATTCATGAGGTATATTAAATAATACCCCTGCTCCATCTCCTGTATTTTCATCAGCACCAGTTCCACCTCTGTGCTTTAATTTTTCTAATATTGTTAAACAATCTGATAGAATTTCATGAGACTTTTCACCATCAATGTTAACTATAGTCCCAATACCACATGCATCATGTTCAAAAAATGGATTATATAATCCTTGTGCATTTGGATAATTATTTTCCATCTAATTTCCCCCCTGAATTTATAATATATTGTTAATCTTATGCTACTGTTAGCCCCTACTAAAAAGAGGAAGCAACATTACCATAACTTTTAACATGTAAAATTTTAATACTTAATTTTTAATACTTAATTTTTAATAATCTATTTTATATGTAGTAAGTAACGAGTAAATTAATATTTGCAATTCATTTACTCGTATTATTTATTACCAAAACTTAAATCTATTATTTTAAAGAAATATGTTAGAATTTAGTCTACCATATTTCTTTGATTTTATTCAAGTTCTTGTAATATCAAACTAGCAATATCCTTCATTCGTCTCCCTGAATCCATGCTTATTTTTTGCATATATCTAAAAGCTTCATTTTCTGTAAGTCCAGACGTTGACATCAATTGTCCTTTCGCTTTTTCAATAAGCTTTCTGTCTTCAAGCGTATGTTCCAGCTTTTCAACTTTTTGTTTTAACTTCTTAATTCTCCTTTTACTTTGGAAAATTAAATCTATTGCATTTGTTAAAAGAACACTAGAAATCTTAGTTCCCATACAGTATATATCTGTGTCTTCTTCTATATATGACCTATAAGGTTCATTAACAAGAGCTAAAAAACTGGTATAGTCCACTAGATTTTCATAAGCATCTAGTAGACTCATATCCTTAAATTTATATCCAACTAAGACAAGGTCAGGGGAATATTGCATAACTAATCTAATTAATTCATTGCCTGATGTGCAAAGGGCTATAATATCATATCCCTCTTGAGTTAATAGGGTTTTTAATTTTGTTGCTGTTTCAATATTACCTACTGCTATAATAATTTTTCCTTTTTGCATCATTGCAATCCCCACCTTAAATGATAATCAGAGCTACTAGATTAATATCTATTTAAATAGTTCTCAATTTCCCAATCATGTACTTTAGTTCTATAATCATCCCATTCAGCTTCTTTAGCTTCCACGTAATTTTCATAAATATGTTCACCTAAGGCAGCTTTAGCTAATTCACTTTCTTTCATGAAATTAACTGCTTCATATAAATTGTTTGGTAAATTATCTATTCCAGCATCTTCTCTTTCCTTATCACTCATTGCAAAGATATTAGCAACTGTTTCTGGTTCAACTTCTAAATTATTCTTAATTCCATCTAAACCTGCTTGTAATAACACTGCTAACACTAAGTATGGGTTTGCACTTGGATCTGGACATCTAAGTTCTACTCTAGTCCCTGCCCCCCTTGAAGCTGGTACTCTAATTAATGCTGTTCTGTTGCTACAAGACCAAGCTAAATAAACTGGAGCTTCATATCCTGGTACTAATCTCTTATAAGAGTTAACTAATGGATTAGTAACAGCCGATAATCCTTTTATGTTCTTTAATAATCCAGCTATAAATTGGTAAGCTTCTTTACTTAATCCATTTTTATCACTTGGATCTGCAAAAGCATTTTTACCATCTTTAAATAATGACATATTTACGTGCATTCCAGAACCATTTATCCCAAATATTGGTTTTGGCATAAAAGAAGCATGTAGACCGTGTCTTTGAGCAATTGCTTTAACAACTAATTTGAATGTCATAATTTTATCAGCTGTTTCTAATGCTGGTCCGTATTTAAAGTCAATTTCATTTTGTCCTTCAGCAACTTCATGGTGAGATGCTTCAATTTCAAATTCCATTTCCTCTAATGCTAAAGTCATATCTCTTCTTGCATTTTCGCCTTTATCTGTTGGAGCTAAATCAAAGTATCCAGCCTTATCTTGAGTTATAGTTGTTGCCTGACCATTTTCATCTGTTTCGAATAAGAAAAATTCACATTCTGGTCCAACATTCATTTCAAATCCTAATTCTGCTGCATCATCAATAGCTCTTCTTAATGCATATCTAGGATCTCCTTCAAATGGTGTTCCATCAGGTCTGTAAATATCACAAATTAATCTTGCTACTTTACCTTGTTGTGGTCTCCATGGGAATATTACAAAAGTATCTAAATTTGGTCTTAAGTACATGTCTGATTCTTCTATTCTAACAAATCCATCAATAGAAGATCCGTCAAACATCATTTGATTGTCTAAAGCTTTTTCTAATTGCTTTTCTGTTATTGCTACATTTTTTAATGCTCCGAAGATATCTGTAAATTGAAGTCTTATAAATCTAACTCCATTTTCCTCTACTAATTTTAAGATATCTTCCTTTGTATATTTTGCCATTGAAAATTCCCCCTTTTTCTTACTAAAAAAAGACGCACAATAGATAGGTTTTAACCATCTATTGAACGCCCTTGCTCAATTCATATCTTATGTTCAAATTATATAGTATTTTTTGTTGTAAATCAACACTTTATTTAAAAAAATATATTTTTTATATATTTTTCTTAATAAAAATAATTATAATTTGAAAATACTTAATTTATTAAAGTCGTTTTAAAAATAACTTCTTCAATTCATTATATTCAACGCATTAATATTTGGTGCTTAATTTTCTATGCTTTTTATGTTATTTATATGAAATTATTAGTTTTTATATTACCATAAATTTAAGTATAAAAAAATAGATATTTAATCAGAATCCTTAAATTCTAAATTCTGACCAAATATCTATTTGTATTAATAAAAGCATTATTATCTATTATTCATTAATTAAAGCTTCCTTGCCTGTTGCTCCTGTTCTTATTTTAACTACATCTTTAACATCATAAACAAATATCTTACCGTCTCCAATTTCTCCAGTTCTTAATATTTTAGTTGCAACATCAATAACCTTTTGAACTGGTACTTCACAGACAATGATTTCAATTTTAATTTTAGGTAATAACTTTAATTCCATTGGAACACCTCTATAATATTGTATATCACCTTTTTGAGTTCCACATCCTAATACTTGAGTTACAGTCATTCCCATAATACCTATTTCATTAAGTGCTGTCTTTAATTCATCAAAATTGCTCTTTCTTGTAATTATTTCTATTTTACTTATACTATCTGCCATTTTTAAAATCCCCCTCTTTTCAGTTGACAGTTTTCAGTTAACAGTTATTGGTTTATATTCTTGCATAATATCTTATTACTTCATACTCTCAAAAATTTCTTTCAAATATTCAAACTAAAAAGTTAACTGTTACTTGTTAACTGATTACATGTTTATATCTACACTTTGGAAATCTGCATAACTGCTTTCAAGTCCATGTTCTTCTATATCAAGACCTCTAATTTCTTCTTCTCTTGTTACCCTTAAACCAATTGTTGCTTTAATTCCTTTAAATAAGATTGTTGCTGTAGCCACAGACCAAATTGCTACTGCTGCAACACCTAAGCATTGAACTCCAAGGAATTTGAAGCCTCCACCATAGAATAATCCACCATCCATAGCAAATACACCAGTTAAAATTGTTCCAACAACACCGTTAATACAGTGAACACCAACTGCACCGACTGGATCATCAACTTTTAATACCTTATCAACAAATTCAATTCCATATACCATTGCAAATGCTGAAATAACACCTATAATTGCTGCTCCAAGAGGTGAAACAACATCACATCCTGCTGTAATAGCAACTAATCCTGCAAGAACACCATTTAAAGACATACTTACATCTGGCTTTCCATATTTAACCCATGTAAGAACCATTGTTACTGTTGCTGCCGCTGCTGCTGCTAAGTTTGTTGTAATAAATACTCTAGAACTTAATTCTAATGCACCTTCACCTGTAATACCAAGGCTTGAACCTGGGTTAAACCCAAACCAGCCCATCCAAAGAATGAATACTCCAAGTGCACCAAGTGTTAAACTGTGTCCTGGAATTGCATTTGATTTACCATCTTTAGAATATTTACCAATTCTAGGTCCAAGTATTGTTGCTCCAACTAATGCACACCATCCACCAATAGAGTGAACTGCTGTTGATCCTGCAAAATCATGGAATCCTAACTGCGCTAACCAGCCGCCACCCCATATCCAGTGACCTGCAATTGGGTATATAACTGCACTGATTATTGCACTATATATACAATAAGAAATAAATTTAGTTCTTTCTGCCATAGCTCCAGAAACTATTGTTGCTGCTGTTGCACAGAATACTGTCTGGAAAAATAAAAATGCATAATTATTAACTGAAGTAGCTGCATTTTCAGCAGTTCCATCTGTAAAAAATCCTGGAATACCAATTATTCCTGCTGCATCTTTTCCAAACATTAAACCAAAACCTATAATCCAATATATAAGTGATCCTAAAGCAAAGTCCATTAAGTTTTTCATTATAATGTTACCAGCATTCTTTGAACGAGTAAAACCCGTTTCAACCATTGCAAAACCTGCTTGCATCCAAAATACTAAAATCCCCCCAAGTAATACCCAAAGAGTATCTATAGCCATATTTGTATCCATATTAATATCCTCCTCTATTAAATGTACAACAAGCCAAATATACTTTAATTCCTATTTTTAAGAATTTATTACATTAAGTAGTTAAAAACAGCCCTTGTCCATTATTTAATAATAATTAGAAATTAATTACTATCTCCTATAAATTCTGCAGAAAATTATTTTGGATAATAAAAAACGAAGTCATAGAAAGTTAATACTTCTATGACTTCGTCGTCAAACTTATTTAATTTATGTTTTAATTATATATTGCTATTTATTTCAAGTCAATACTTTTTGTAAGCTTTTTTTACACTAAAATGTAATCAATGAATAATTTTCCCATATTCTTAAGTTATAATTACCATTTTATATAATATAATTATCCATATACTATAACTCCATAACATAAACAATAACCAAAATACTTTTCAATAATATAATTTGAAATTTTTACATTATATATAACAAATTATTTTTGAAATGAATTTCATATAATATCCATTATATATTATTTTTAATTTTTAATTAAAATCTTTAAAATCAATCTATCTTCACTATAATTAATCAAATCACCTAAATGTTCTTTATGAAATTATTAATAATCAATTATTATTAATAATTTTCTTGAACATTATTAGATAAATTGCTACAATTTATTATGTAAAAATTATAAATACATATAAATATTGGGGGCTATAAATATGAAGACAATCGTAACAAAATTTGGTGGCAGCTCACTGGCTGACGCTAATCAATTCAAAAAGGTAAAAGAAATAATAAACGCTGATGCTGGAAGAAGATATGTGGTACCTTCAGCACCAGGAAAAAGACACTCTAAAGATTCAAAAGTAACTGACCTTTTATATCTTTGCCAATCACACATTTCTGTTGGAATATCTTTAGATGATGTTTTTAATTTAATAAAAGAAAGATATTTAGGAATTATCAATGATTTGAATCTAGATTTTAATATTAACGAATACTTAGAAATTATCAAAAAAGATCTTGAAGCTGGTGCATCTAAAGATTATGCAGCAAGTCGTGGAGAATTTTTGAACGGATTAATTTTAGCTAACTATTTAGGATTTGAGTTCGTTGATGCTAAGGATGTAATTGTATTTAATGCTGATGGTTCATTAGATGCAATTGCAACAGACGAAGCTTTAAGAGAAAAACTTTCAAAAGTTTCAAACGCTGTAATTCCTGGTTTCTACGGTGCTGATAAAGATGGCAACATCGTTACATTTTCAAGAGGTGGTTCAGATGTAACTGGTGCTTTAGTTTCTGCAAGTATAGCTGCAGATCTTTATGAAAACTGGACAGATGTTTCAGGATTTTTAATGGCAGATCCAAGAATTATAGATAATCCAAAACCAATAAGTAGAATTACTTATTCAGAACTTAGAGAATTATCTTATATGGGAGCTTCAGTTTTACATGAAGATGCAATATTCCCTGTAAGAAAAACTGGTATTCCTATAAATATTAAAAATACAAACAAGCCTCAGGATTCTGGAACATTTATAGTACAAAATTCTGACTGCTCAGACAATCCAACTATAATAACTGGTATTGCTGGTAAAAAAGACTTTACTGTTATTTCAATAACAAAAGCATCTATGAACTCAGAATTAGGATTCTGTAGAAAGCTTTTATCAGTATTAGAACAAAATAATATCTCTTTTGAGAACATGCCATCAGGAATAGATACTGTTTGTCTTGTAATTTCTGATTCACAATTAAAGAATAAAACTCAGCATGTTGTTGAAGAAATTAAAAGAACTTGTAATCCTGATACAATTGAAGTACATCCAGGAATGGCAATGATTGCAACAGTTGGACGTGGTATGGCTAAACAAAGAGGAACTGCGGCAAAAATATTTGCTGCACTTTCACAAGCTGATGTTAATATAAGAATGATTGACCAAGGTTCAAGTGAAATGAATATTTTAGTTGGAATAGAAAATGATAATTTCGAAAAAGGTATTGCTGCTATATACAATGCTTTTAACTAATGGTGACTGTCACCTACCGAAAAATGTCTAATTAAAAGGAACTGTTGCATTAGGAATTTAAACTACTTATTTAGTATGTTTAACCCTTTTGTAACAGCTCTTTTTTTAATTTTCTATTAAATTCTCCACATATTTTTTATAATGTTCACTTGCATTGTCATTTTCAAAAAAAGATAATATCTTTTCACGATGTATTATATTTTCTTTTCTTTTATCCATATAAACATTATAACTACTCCATAAATAATCTGCCGGATTTTCTACAATTTTTGCTCTAACTGGATTAAGGTGAATGTATTTACTTAATTCAATCATATAGGAACTACTATCAATTATTTTAGACAGATATCGTTCTTGAAAAAGATGTCCCACATAATTATATTTATTATTAAAATATTTTGCGTACAATCCATTTAATCTCTGCATGAATATTCCAATATGCCTTTCCTTCGTTTCAATCTGTAAATGTATATGATTTGTCATTAACACATAGCTAATAATTTCAAACTCATTTGAATACTTATCTAGCGACTCTCTAAGAATATTCATATAATTTACATAGTCTAAGTCCTCTCTAAAAATAGTGTATTTTCTATTACCTCTTATAGTTATATGCATAGTTGAATTCGGACACCATTTTCTACTTGTTCTACTCACATTCTTTCTCCTATATAAGTTTTTTCTATAATTATTGTCAACTTATACAGATTTTATTCTCGACATATTTCGGTAGGTGACAGTCACCTAAAACAAATCTGGACGTTCCTTATTTTTATTAAATCTTATATTTGGAGTTTCTAGCTTTATAGATTCTTCTTTTGAATAAAAAATATCATTATATCTAAAAAATGCTTCATTATTACTAAATGTAAAATCTTCTATTATATTATAATTAGGTCTTATATTTAAGGTCATAATTGGTTCATTACTTTTATTGAACGATATATTTTCATATTCACCTGTACTAGAATTAAATTTATATGAAATTCCAGGTATTTGGAATTCAATCACATTGTTATCATTATTAGGAATATCATTTATGCCATTCAAAGTATATGACTTACCATTTAATATACATTTATTTTGCAAATCAAATGAAAATTTCATATTATTTATTTTAAACTCATCAGTTATTGAGCCAATAAATTTGTTTGCTATTTCCGGCGATATTTGATTGTTTAACCAATTAGTAGAAAAATTATCCTGTTGATTCCAAAATTGATTCATTTGACTCTCATTTTTTTTAGTTTCATTGAATTTGTCATAATTAATCTTCAAAAAATAATTATCGTCTTTTTTCTCGTCTAAAGTTTCATTGCCTGGCATTATTATATCACTTAATTTGCAATGAACATCTTTTAGATTATTATTAGCATCAATAAGTCCTTCCTGACTATTTGTATATCCACCTTGATATTTCCAATTATCTCGTATAGGTATATCTCCTAAGTTCAAAGTTATAATTTTATATCCCTCTGCTTTTAATTGTCTTGCAATATTACCTAATTGATTACTATCGTCTATACTATTCTTACCAACTATTACTATATACTTGTCTACTGTGTTTTTTCTATTTTGATCTATTAATTCAGTAATATTAGAATCTGATCTTCCCTCAGCATTAATCTGTCTTACTTTATTAAGAGCAGGCACTATACTATACTTACCCATGACAGATGTTTGACTGCTAGCATAATTTATTAAATTAGTAATATATTCTCCATATACACCTTCATTCTCTGTCCGCCTAAAATCTAGTGTTCCATTATAATATTTAATACCTTCAGCATCTCCATTACTATCCCCATATGTTATGAATGAATATCTTGCCTTTAATGCCTTTAATTTGTCATCACTTATTATTTTGTTAAAAATATTATTACCTATATTAAAATTTTTCATATCATCAGAATCTATAACCCAATATATATCTTTAGCATTAAGTTCTCCATATATATCCTCATAAGAAAACGAATCTGCATTTATTTTATATTTAATATCAATATTATTACCATCATAATTTACATCTTTAGGAGATTGTAGTTCCACTTTTATATCTGGAAATCTTTTGTTAATTATTCTAAGTTTATCTATTGGTAATTCTTTACTTAATCTATTGTTAAGTATACTATCATAAGAAACCTGACTATCATTTCCGAAGTTAACATTCCCTGCATTACTATTATTTTTAACTTTTAACTTAATAGTAAAATATACAGGATCTGCACTATACTTTGTTTTATCATAATTTAAATGGTAAATTATATTGGGTAATGATTTCTCATAGCTAGAACCAACATCAATAATATTTGAATCATTACTAGATAATTCAAATTGTTCTGGTATATTAAAATTTAGTTTAACATTTTTTATGTCATAATCAGATAATATAGAATCTGCTAGTTCATCAAATATACTTTCCATAGAATTTGAATCATTTGCACTAAAATAATCTCCATTCATACTATTGTTTACTTCTTTTGCTAAATCTACGGTACTTTCATTTAATGCACATCCTATAGTCATTACTTTTAATTCAGGAATACTTTGTTTAAGTTTTCGTCCTATATTTGTTGCATAATCAGTTGCCTTTTTAATTTTTATCTCATTCAATCTATTATCCCCAAAATCTACGTATCTTGTATTTTGAACGTTATTAAAATCATATATTGGATTAACATAGAAGCTACTTCCATTATTAAAATAAACAATATCATTATAATAATCATCAATATATCGTGCACCATACCAATATTGCCTTGACACCAAGTCACCATTTCTAAAAGAAAACACATTATTAGCCCAATAATAAGCACTATCATTAATAATAATGTTAGGTTTTTCTATTGTAATTGCTGTAGCTTCACCATCAGTAATTAGTATGACATATTTTTTTGAATTTCCATCTGTATTAAGAAGCATTTTCCCAGCTTCTCTTATACCATCTCCTTGATTTGTCGCACCTTCTACTTTTATGTTATCTATATACTTCTCATAACTCTTTTTATTATTATCATTTATTTCTGTAAGTTGCTTTATATTATTTGCATATCCAGAATAATATGAATATGGAATAATTCCAATTCTAATATTATCCTTATTATTGAATTTATTAATAAATTGTTTTGCAGATTGTTTTAACGAATATATCCTTTTATCTCTTTCATTATATGGAATACTATCATTATAAAAGTTAAAATTCATACTTCCTGAAGTATCAAGAATTAATACTATATCTTTTTTAACTTCTTCATTTATATCTTCTATCTGTAAATCTTCTGCGCTTATTTTATAGGTAAATTCAATTTCATCACCAGAACATAAATTTGAATAATTTTTAGTTTCAACATTATTAACTTTTAGTCTATCTAATTTTATACTTATTTGAGGCTTATCGTTTGTTCCAATTCTTACTATTGGTGTTTCTAAGGGAAATTCCCTATTTATCTCTGCATTTCCCAAGCTTTCTTTATATGAAAATTTACTTAAGTCTTTTCCATCAGAATCTTTTCCAAAGGTTCCACCTGCACCTATTGCTGTAACATCAAATGAAACAACAATATTATCATATGTAGGTTTAAATCCATAAGCATCTTTTATATACGTTATAAATTCTGATACATCTATATTAATTTTATTATTTCCTACTGTATTAATATTGACATATTTCTTTTGTCCATTATATTCAATTAATGCTCTATCACCTATTTGAAAATTTCCACCCAAATCAAATGTTAATTTAGCATTTTCTACTTTGTAAGAATTATCTGATACATTATTCCCAACACTTCCATAAATAGCTGATTGCAATGCAGGTCTCCAAACTGATGAATCAGCATAGTCAGTATACTTAGGAATAATTTTAAAATATATATTCTTGTTCATAGCAATTTTTTCTTTATCATCTTTTGATAAACTTGTACTATCACTAGGATGAATTTCTTTAAATAAATAATTTTCATCTCCTGATAAATTACTAATTACAGATTTCAAATTACTTTCACTTTCCGAATCTGTTGAATTGTCATCACTGCTACTTACATCTAGAATTATAATTCTATATCCACTATTCTTTATTTTGTTCATTGTTGATGAATTTATGTTATTTATTTTTCCACTTGATATTATAATAATAGCCTTATTCCGGTTTTTTTCCGTATTATTATTTGAATCTTGAAATAGCAAATCAGCTTTTTCCAATGCATTATTAATATTTCTTTCTTTTGAAGACATATTATTTATTGTTCCAATAATATTATTTGCTATACCATCTATATTATTACTTTGCCTCATTTGTACATTATTCATATCTTTGTCTAAATTCTGATTAATCAATGAATATGCATCATCAGCAAACCCTATTACAGTTCCCTTAATGTTCATACTTATCCCTAGATTTTTTTCGCTATTATTAACAAGGTCATTAATATTTACAGGTACATTTTGTGCAAATTGCCCTCTTCCTCTAGTCCCATTATCTTTGTCTTTCATATTGTTAGAGACATCCACTAAAAATACAGCTTCATCTATACCTGTTGTATATTCTTGTGGTTTTACACTATATTTTATATTTGTAGATTCACCTTCTTTTACTGTAACATCTGTATTGCTAGAAAGACTTACTTTAATATTACTACCATCTATACTAGACATTGCTGACACCTTCTCATTATCTGTAAATATATTACTTAAAATACACATACAAAAAATAGAGAGAGCAAATAAACTAAATTTTAACTTTACTTTTGAAAACATGCTTTCACCCCCCATTTTGAATTTATCATATATTCCTAAAAGTAACAGTAAAATCAATAGTATATTCTATAGTTTTTCCAGATTTATTTTTCTCTAAAATAATGTTAAATTTCAATCCTTTCGAATTAGAAATTTTATTATTGTTATCATTCAAATTTAATGGTTGAACATAGAAATGCTTAACATCAACAACTGTCTTTTTAGAGCCTATGTTTAATATTTTTGTATTCTCATCATATGATATATTAACATTTTCTAAATTAGTGATATTGTTGTAACTATTAACATCACTATTTTTAGTCAGCGATTCTAAACTTAATTTTGATACTTGAAGCCATTTCTTATCTCGTGTTTCGTCACCTGAAATGCTTATGAATTTATTTGACATAATTTCTCCGTTATAAGGTTCTTCAGTCACATTATCACTATCTATTTCACATAATATTATCTTGCTTGAATTCATACATATTTCACTTATATTTTCTTGAATATCTTTAGCTTCCATTTGAAGAGTGGTTTTAATATCTGATTCAGAAAATACCTTGTTTCCCGTCATAAAAACAGATAATGCAATTCCCATTATTAAAACTGTCATCCCCATTACAATGATCATTTCAATTAAAGTAAAGCCTGTTTTTTTTCTCATTTCCACTTCCTCTTCATTCCTATTTATTAATTTTCCATAAATTATTTTTTATAAATATTGTTGAATTAGATTCTGTCGTAAAACCATCAGAACCACTTGATTCCTCACTATATCCATACCCCATATTAGGGAAGATTTGATTAAAAATAGTCAAGTTTTTATTTTGAATGTTTTTTGTATAATCTTTGTTATATTTTAACGTAACTTTAGCACCATCTTTAACAGTTAGATTTCCGGAAACAATCAAATCACCTTCTATTTCATAATCTGTACTTATTGTCAAATCACCATTTACAACCATTACTCCCTTAAATTTATTTGAATTTACAGAAGAATATATTATATAATCTTCATTTTTATATTTAAATCCATCTGTATCCACATCATCATGATTTTCTTTTGTTACTATTACATTCTGTATTTTTTCAAATGTACTATCATTAATATCTTCAACATAATTTTTATCTTTTTTATTTTCTATATTTAAATTATACATATTGATTGCGTAATTTTTCTTTAAATTATTTATTTTTCCATTAACCTGCGCATCACCTTTTATATAATTTGCCTTTTGTACTTGTGCTTTTAAAACACCATCTACTTTTTCTCCATAAACGATATCCCCAATTGACTTCACTTTATTATTATCCTTTATGCTATTAAAAATAACACCTCCATAATCCAATCCTTTATCTAAATTAGAAATCCAATATTTATGGAAATGATCTATTTTTTTATTAATATCATCTGTATCTAATACTTTAAGTGGTGCATCATTTTTAAATTTATCATCATTCTCTACCGGCATAGAATAAGCATCATAATTTCCTTTTACAGCAACAGATTCACCTGTTTGATATCCATTTTCTGTCTTTATATTTGCCACACCATTAATATAAGCTTCATTTTCTATTGTCAAAAAGCTGTTTCTATTGTCATCACAGTTATTAATTATTATGCTGCTTGATTTTTTTGCTTTTTCATCTTTTCCTGAAGCATTATCTATTGTCTTATCATTTACTCCATAAAAATTTTTCATATTAACGACTGTATTTTTAGCATTCATTTCTAAATCATTATCCAATACAACTTTTGAGTTATCATCATTATTTATCCCTATATAGGTTCCAGTATTTTGTTTGCTTGTATTTACATAAATATTTTGAGCATATAAATCTTTATTCATATTTACTATTACATTATTTTGAACATTAAATGTTTTTCTACAATAAACATTGTTATTAAAATTAACAGTACTAAGTGAATTTGACATTATATCACCATTAATAACTATTCCTGAATTATATTTATTTTCAAATGTTGATACATCACTTCCATTACTTTCAACCAATATATCTCCATAAACATCTAAATCAGCTGCATTTACACTCAATGTTCCGCCAACTGTAAGTCCAGGTATATCATTGGTAGATACACTTTTTTTAAAAGCTACTTCATCATAATTAGGTACTATCATAGTATATACAGATTCTATTTCTCTTTCATTTTCTCCTACATTACTCTGTTCTTTAAAATTAGATATCAAATTAATAGGCAAAGTAATTTTTTCATAATAATTAAAATTTAAATCATAGGTTTCTTTACGAATTTTATCTTCATAATCAAAATAATATTTTGTTACTAGATTATCTCCAGAAATTACTTTTGAGTCTTTTTCACTCCATTTTAATTGACTGTTTTCATCAAGACTTTCAAGTTTAAAACTTATTCTAGCATTATTGTAGATTACTTCTTGCAAATTATTTTCGTCATTACTAGTTTTTCTTCCATCTAGAGCATATTTTCCTTTACCTGAGTTTTCCCCTTCCGGACATATATTACTATATAGATTTGCATTAATATAATCCTTAAAATAAATCCTAAACACATAGTTAATTAGTTGATCTATCTTTTTATTATCTTCTTCTATTTTACTTTTGTTGCTATCTTCATTTAATTGCAAGTAATCTATATCTGCATATAATGCATAAAGACGTGCTTTATTTTTTATTTTTTCATCACTATTCTCATCTTTAACATTTAAAAATTCAGTATAATTCATATTTTTAACTTCATCTTTAAAAATTTCTGTTTTATTATAACTATACTCATTAGCATTATCTATAGTCTTGGCGATTACATTATAAGCAATATCAAGTCCACTTTCCGCTCCATACAAATTCTTTACTCGCTTACTTTCAGTGACTCTTCCAGCATAGTTACTACTAACCATGGACAGCATAGCACTTGAAACAATAATAACAAACATAAACATAATAACCACAAATATTAAACTTGAACCTTTTCTTTTTCTTTTAATTCTCATACAATCATCTCCGTTCATACTATGGTGTGTTTACATTTTCAACAAAACCTGTTTCAAACAATTTATCTTCATTTATTCCTTTGCTGTTTTTTCCTGAGACTGTAACCTTCACATCATAAAGCGTACCTGATTTTCCATCATTATCACTTCTACGACATTCAGTTAAAACACCGAGTTTGTTGTCTATATCTACATTCCAATCTCCATCTGATTTTTTAATGCTATTTAGAATATATAGATTTAACTGTTTTTTAGATGCATTTTCAACTTCAACCACTATACTCTCTGCAATTCCATAATATTTAAAATCTAATGCAACATAATTCATATCTCTAATTGAAATTTCGCTTGAAGTATCGTTGTAAAATTTTATATTTCCTGCTGTTCCAGAATCATTTATATACACTATTATTTTTTTGCTTTCATTAATTAACGAATCAGTTTTAACATCACTTTCTGTATATGATAATCTATTTTCTCCTACAAATATTCTATTTTTATACTCTCCATTGTTAATGGTAATATTTTCTCCAGTTTCAGTATTCTTATGATTTCTTGTAATCTCAGCTACATAAAGTGCTTCTGATTCATTTGTTATAACATTTCCATCTTTATCAAAATAAATTTTTGTATTATCAGAACTTCTTTGTCCACTTTTTACTTCTTCAACAATCTTCTTACCAATAAGAGCAGTTTCCTGTTTTATTTCCCCATCTTTTGTGTGCCTTATAAGCATTAAATAAGCATTGTAAACACCAATAGAAAGAATTCCAATTAAAGCCATGCTTATTATTACTTCAAGAAGTGTAAATCCTTTATGCTTTTGGGATATTTTTCTCATAATAACACCTACTTTTTATTAACGCTTATCTTACTACTGTCTCCATCAACCGTCACTCTTGGATTAGTTGTATCATCTCCACTAATATTTATATTAAAAAGCTTGTCTGTATTATTTATAACCTTAATATTAACTCCAGATTTATCATCAGAATTTACTCTCTTTTCACTGAATACATCCAGAGAGATACTTGAGGATGATTCCGGCGCAAACTGTGCTCCTTCTCCACTATAATCATTTGGGTATGTTCCTCTTGAAGTTTTATATTTATAATAGTATTTATCACCATGCTGATTTAATTCAATTTGAATACTTTCTGCTGAATTTTTGTCTGCATATACATAAGTTATTCTGCCATCATCATTAGATTTCCCCATAACAACTGTTGGTAGATCAGAATTTATTGAATTCGCAGAGATAACAAAATCACTTGTATCTGCTTCACTTTTAACTGCTCCTGTCGCTGCTCCTGGTGAAAATGGAACTTCTTTTCCATATGTGTTATTTAATATCCATTTCAAGTAATTTTCAAGTTCATCATCTATTCTTGGTACAGCATATATTTCAAGGCCAAGTGTACCACTTACTCCATCTAATGATTTTTGATTTATATTAATTGAGTTTACAACAATTTTCTTTTCATTGTTACCTATCTTATTTAAAAAAGTATCAAGTGATTTATAAGTTCCATCAAAATTTACTACACATTTTATATATTGAATTGTATTTTCTTTTTTCTCTTCTGCATTTGCTTCACTATTCTGATTTATATTATTTTCTGAAGTTTTCTTTTCTACATTTGAATTTTTTTCTATATTACTATCTTTATTTTTTGTACTATCTTGAACATTTTCTTTTCCATTTATACTATCATAATTGTCTACAAACTTTTGAAGAGAACTTTCTTTAATATCAACTCGTTCCTTTGTAACTTCTTCAACAGTTGATGACGCTATAGGTTCAAAAGTTATACCACCCTTAAGACTACTATCATTTAATAACTTATCTAGTTCTAAAATTATATGCTCCTGGCTTATTGTAGGATAAAATTTAGCTGTACAGTCTGATATTTTTGATTTTAATATTTTAATATCACCTTTTCTATCTTCTAATGCATTAATAGTTGCCATGGTCTGATTGTATTCCTCTTCTTTTTCTGTTTTTTCCTGTTTTTTAACTTCTACTTTATTAATCATAGGAGTATAAACAAAATTGTAATAACCAATTCCTATTAATATAATTCCTAATATAAATAGCATTATTTTTTCTCTATTGCTAATATTCATAATTAATCAACATCCTTTAACACACATTTTATATCAAAGGAGTATTCCCCCTCTACAGCACCTGCGTTTTTTATTGAGTTCACATAAGTATCATCCATTATGGTAAGCTGTTTCAAGTTATGTTCTAATTCAGCAATACTTGTTCTATTTGATGCTGTTCCCTGAATAGATAATGTATTATTTACAACCACTAAATTTTTAAATGTAATTTCACTTGGTATTGTTGAATTTATTTTATTTAATAATTCATCCGAAACATTATTTCTGTTTTTTATACTTTTAGCTACATCAGATAAGGCTGTATCATATTGAGTCAGCACTTCAATCTGATTGTTTATACTATTTGCTTCTTTAAGTTCAGCTTGTATTTCAGAATCTCCTAATTTTTTTGTGAAATTGTTTATTTCCCTATTTAAAAGAAATAACTTAACACTATTAAATATTAATGTACTTAAAATGGCAAATCCCACTAATCCAGCTGCACCATATATATACATATTAGTATTAGTCTTTTCTTTTTTCTTTCCCTGATAGGGTGCAAAAAAATTCAAATCTTTCATTTTTATCAGCTCCCCTCTAAAGTCTTATAACACTTCCAATAACATTTATAAAATCATCAATAGGTTCACCATCATCACTAGATTTAAATGTCATTTTGGATACTTCTTTAATTCTTCTTGTCTGTATTCCAATTTTCTCACTCATATATTTATCAAAACCTTTTAACTTTGAGCATCCACCAAAAATTATTATTTTCTCTAAATTTGTATTCATATTTTTATTTCTGTAAAATTGGATTATCTTTTCTATTTTATCAATCCATTCATCTGCAATTTCCCTTGCTGAATCATTTTCCTGACTATTTAAATTTAATAAATCAATTCCATTAATTTTAAAATTTTCGCACTCTTCAAAATTTCTATGATATAGATTATATAAATAATCATTAATATCATTTCCACCGGCTTTTATTATTCTTGTAAAGTCAAGCTTTTTATCTTTGTATATATTAACAGTAATAAAGCTTGCCCCCATATCAATAAAAGCAACTGCATCATTACTGTTGTATTCTAATTCATTTTCTATATAATTCACTAATTTATTTACTGCATTATAATTTACATCTAAAGTATAAGGTTCTAATTCTAATTTTTTCAAAAGGTTATAATATCCCTTTGCTATTTTATCCGGAAACGCTATAACTCGTACATTTAGTTTATCTGATCCATTCATATCTTTTTCTTCATTTAAGACTGTTACCTGAATAACATAGTCATCTAAATTTATAGGTAAATACTGTTGTATTTCATATCTTACTACAGTATCCATTTCTTCTTCTTCAACCTTAGGTATTAATATTTCCCTGTTAATAATTAAAGTTGAATTTGTAGTACATATTCCATGTTTAGTTTTTATATTGTTTGATTTTAAAACTTCACTTATTCTAATAGCTAATTCATCGTCTTTTTTTATCTCTCCATCAATAACTGCATCTTTAGGCGCTGGTATTTTAATGTATTTATCTATTGTTAATTCATTTTTATAGTATGTTCCTTCAACTATTTTTATAGTGCTACTTCCTAAATCAAACGCTACTACTTTTTTCTTTTTTTCTGGAATTACTTTATTAAAATTTATATTTTGTGGTAAGTTAAACTTTAAATCTTTTATATCCATATTCATTAAAGCTTTTATATCAAATTTCCTATTGCTATTCTTTATATCTCTATCTAATATACTGCCCATAAAACCTCCAATATACTTTTCTATTGACAGTGCACAATTATTAATAAAATTGAACACTGTCATATATAAATAATAATATCTTACTAATCAGTTACTGGATACATTTGGTTTCCACCAGCTTCAACTACAGTTCCACTATCAGTTGAATATTTAATAGTCCAAGAACCACCTTGTTTAACCACTGGTAAAGAACCACCATCAATATATGGTGTAATTTTTGCTATATCACCTTCAGCTAATGTTTCTGCAGTAAAAGTTTTACCATCTGTTACTGCTGACGCTACTGCTGTAGCTATAATCTTAGCATTAGCCTTATCTGCTGAAATATTAGCATCTTTTTTAACTGCTCCAAACTTAGGAATAGCAACTGCTGCTAAAACAGCAATAATAGCAATAACAATAATAAGTTCAACTAAAGTAAAACCTTTCTTCTTTTTCATTAATTCATTTTTCTTTTTAAGTACTAATTGGTTCATTCTAAACCCCTCCTAATTTTTATATTATTTATGTCAATGCGCTCTGTATCTCACATTACGCATTGCTTTTAAATTTGAGTATAAGTATCAAACATAGGTAGCATTACTGAAATAACTATAAATGCAATAATAAGTCCCATAATTACTATTAATATTGGTTCTAAAAGTGCAACTGAAGTTTGAATTGTTGTCTCCAGTTCCTCATCATAAAAGTCTGCTGTTTTATTTAAAATATCATCTAGAGAACCTGTTTCTTCTCCAACCTTTATCATTGAATACAACATAGCTGGAAACATATTGCTTTCTTTCATTGAGGAATATAAACTATCACCACGCATTACACTATCTTTTATCTTTATCATGGCATTTTCTACAATCTTATTTCCTACAACTTCCGATACTATTTCTAATGCCTTTATTAGCGATAAACCACTTGCCATCAATATTGATAATGTTCTTGTAAATCTTGATACTATTATCATTTCATTTAACTTTTTAAGTATGGGAAGCTTTAATTTTAATTTACTTGAAACTAAAATACCTTGTTCACTTCTTAAAAATATCCTAAGTCCTAAAATTGCTATAATAAGAACAAATAACATTACAATCCAATTATTCTGTATACCACTACTAAGTCCGAGTAAAAACTTAGTAGACCATGGAAGCTGTGTTCCACTTTCTTCAAATATCTGCATAAATGTTGGCATTACATATACTAATATAAATGTAACTGCAACAACTGATACAAATCCAAGAACTATTGGATAAATCATTGCATTTTTCACTTTATTGTTTATTTTATTTTCTTTTTCATAATGGGTAGCCATTCTCAGCATTACAGAATCAAGACTTCCACTTGCTTCACCAGATGCTGTCAATGACACTAACAAATCTGGAAATACATCTTTATGCTTTCTCATTGCATCTGATAAAACCTCACCTGTTTTAACATCTTCATTGACTTTAACTATGGCTTCTTTAAGTTTTTTATTTTGAATCTGATCGGATAATATTTTTAAACAAGTCAAAATCGGTACACCTGCATCAAGCATTGTATAAAACTGTCTACAAAATATTGATAAATCCTTAAGTTTTACTTTTTCATTAAAAGCAAACTCTATATTCTTACTTTCAACTACTTCTTCTACTAAAAGAGGATAATATCCATTTCCTGAAATATAATCAATAACTTCTTCTTTTGAATTAGCTTCATAAGTTCCATTGATTTTTTCACCATCAGAATTCATTATTCTATATTTGAATTTCGCCATACTCTCCTCCTCATTTTTATTGATATATCTATTTCAACTTAGTATTCATACTTAAAAAATTAATACAAAGCATCATAGTTAAAATTAGACTTTTAATTATTAATTGAATATTCTGAATTATTTTTTCTAAACTTCTGAAGTTGTTATTGCTTCAAACTCTTCCATAGTAGTCACGCCTTGCAAAACAAGTTTTTTGCACTCTATTTCCAAAGTATTCATTCCATTTTCAATACCTATATCTCTTAAAACATCTGAAGTAACTTCACTATCTATAGCTTGTCTATGTTTTCTTGTTAACTCCATTATTTCATATATACCAATTCTTCCTGTGTATCCTGTTTCCTGACAATATCCACATCCACATCCTTTATATAAAATTAATTTATCATTTATATCTTGTCCTAAAACTCTTTTTTCATAATTGCTTGCTTCATATGATGTTTTGCAGTTACTACATACCTTTCTAACAAGTCTTTGTGCAATTATCCCTGCAACTGATGTTGATACAAGATAAGGCTTTATTCCCATATCTATAAGCCTTGCTATTGATGAAGGTGCATCATTTGTATGAAGAGTACTCAATACAAGATGCCCTGTTATTGCTGCTCTTATTGCAATTTCTGCTGTTTCTTCATCTCTAATTTCCCCAATCATAACAATGTCAGGATCCTGTCTAAGTATACTCCTAAGACCACTTGCAAATGTCAGTCCTGCTTTTTCATTTACATTTACTTGGTTTATTCCATTCATAGTAAATTCAACCGGATCTTCAACCGTGATTATATTTAATTCATTTGAATTCAATTCACTTAGTATTGAATATAAAGTTGTGGACTTACCACTTCCAGTAGGCCCTGTAACAAGAATTATTCCATGTGGATTTGAAATTATTCTGTTCACCTTTTTTATGTTTTCTTCATCCATACCAAGATCTTCTTTTCTTATTATTCCACTTCCTTTATTAAGAATTCTTATAACTACCTTTTCTCCAAACACTACAGGAAGAACTGATATTCTAAGATCTACTTCTTTATCATCGACTTTTATCATTATCTTCCCATCCTGTGGAATCCTCTTTTCAGCTATATTAAGTCCTGCCATAATTTTTATTCTGGTAACTAAAGGAGCAAGACTTTCAATTCCTAATTTATTGATAGTTCTTAGCTTTCCATCTATTCTATATCGTATTCTTATTTCATTCTCAAATGGTTCTATATGAATATCTGATGCTTTAAGCTCAATTGAATTTTTAAACATATAATCAACCATTCTTACAACAGGAGCACTATTTACATCGCTTATTACATCAACATTTTCTTTTGCCTTTTTTAAAGCTTTTGTGCTTTCTTTTGATAATTGAATTGCTGCATTATCAACTTGCTGACTACTGTAATATATTCCAATATATTTATTTATATCTGCTTTTCTAGAAATAAACGATTCTATTTCAAATCCTGTTGATATGGCAACATCATCTATTGCAAATATGTTCAAAGGATCTGCAAGTGTTACTTTGATTCTATTATTTTCAAATCCGAAAGGTATAAGCGTATATTTTTTACATAAATTTTCTGGAATTAAACTTATAGCTTTTCTGTTAAATTCTATCGTGTTCAAATCAATCTTTTTAATTCCAGTCTGTTGTTCAATTGCCTCAATTATCTCATCTTCAGTAATTATCTTGCTATCAACAAGAATTTCACCAAGCTTTTTCCCAAGGGATTTTTGAGCTTTTAATGCTTCTTGTAACTGGAAGCTTGTTATTTTGCCAGCATTTACAAGAATATTTCCTAATCTTCTCTTCTCAATCGCCATAATAAAGCTATCCTTCCCCTCTATTATTACTAATTAACTTTTATCATAAGTGAAAATTATTTAAAGTTATTATTTAAACTAGTAAATTAAAATACCAACTTATCAATGCATTTCCATACAAAATAGCTATTAATGTTCCTATAGCTATAAACGGCCCAAACGCTATCTTATCTTTAATATTTTTTAAGTTTAATAAAATCACAATTATTCCAACTGCTCCACCCAGCATAATTGCTAAAAATAGTGCTAAAATAATTTGTTTGACACCTATAAATAGCCCACATACTCCTGCTATTTCTATATCTCCTTCACCCATCCCCTTTGTCAAATATACTATTGCTCCTATTATTGCTGCTCCTGTTACTCCGCCCATTAATAAATTCATAACTTCTTGTCCATATACAAACTTATTAATCAGTATAAATATTACTCCAACTATTGCTCCAAACACAGTTGTTGATGTGTAAACTTCTTGTGTATTGTAATCAATCATACTAATTACAATCAATAAAGATATTAGAATACAAAATTCAACTGTATATATCATAAAACCATATTTCATATATATTACTAAATATAAAATACAATTTAATCCCTCTATCATAGGATACCTTATAGAAATTTTCTCCTTACAATATCTGCATTTTCCTTTTAAAAACACATAACTTATTATAGGAATTAAATCTACAGGGTGTAGATTATGACCGCAGTTTCCACAATGAGATGGTGGATACGAAATTGATTCTTCTCTTGGAATTCTATAAATACAAACATTTAAAAAACTTCCTATAACCAATCCTAATATTATTACTAATATATAATCCAAGTTTATAAATCCTCCTATATCTACATAAATCTCATAATAATCTATTTTTTCCTCTTATTTTTTATAAAAAAAACCAACAAATTAATACTAATTAATTTGCTGGCGGGTTGCACCACTAACTCCTAGTTCCCAAGGTGCCCAGATTGAGAGAACTATTCTTCGTTTCCAACTACATGATAATCTATTTTATTTTCACTTATATATAATATAACATAATGTAATTATATACCATTTTTTCTATTTCCATATATATAATATCATTTTTAACTTAATATAACAATAATATTTTCTTACATTTATCATGTTAATAACATATATTTTACCTTTTTTCTAATATTACACAATAAATTCTTAAATTTCATGAATTCTATAATAATAAACTTTTATTATAGAAGATGTGAAATTCCTATATTCTTATCAGTGTTTTAGTATTGTAATAATACCTACTATTACAACTCCAAGTTTTACAATTTCAAAAACCAAACCTCCAAGAGCTTTCGTCAATTCAAAAATTTCAACAACAAAAAACCATCTTCTATCTAATCAAAGATAGAAAATGGTTTCTAAAATCAACATACATCAATCCAAATACATAAAATTGTATGTATATCATAATCAATATTAGTCTTCACAAATTTTTCAAAAGTCTGTGAAGTGTCTATTTTTATAGTTTAAGAAGATTATTCATCCCATCCTTCAGGGAATTCAGCGTTGTGATAAACTTCTTGAACGTCATCATCATCATCAAGTAAATCTAACATCTTTTGGAACTTCTTAGCATCATCTTCATTTATTGCAGTATATGTATCTGGAATCATCTTAACTGCTGCTTCTAAGAACTCTATTCCTTCTGCTTCTAATGCTTCACGTACAGTACCAAAATCCTCTGGAGCTGTAGTAACTACAAATACTTCTTCTTCATCTGCATTAAAGTCTTCTGCACCTGCATCTAATGCTAACATCATCATTTCATCTTCATCACGGTCTTCTTTTTCTATAACAAGTTCACCTTTTTCTTGGAACATGAAACCTACACATCCTTGAGTTCCCATGTTTCCACCACCTTTAGTGAAAGCACTTCTTACATTACCAGCTGATCTATTTTTATTGTCAGTTAATGTTTCAACTATTACTGCTACTCCATTAGGGCCATATCCCTCATAAACTATATTTTCAAAGTTTACAGAACCTAATTCTCCTGATGCTTTCTTTATTGATCTTGTTATAGTATCATTAGGCATATTTGCTGCTTTTGCCTTTGCTACAACATCTCTAAGCTTAGCATTTATATCAAGGTTTGGTCCGCCATTTTTTACAGCCATCATTAATTCTTTACCTATTTTAGTAAAGACTTTTCCTCTTTTAGCATCAGCTTTACCTTTCTTCGCTTGTATATTATGCCATTTTGAATGTCCTGACATTTTATTTCCTCCTTAATTTAAGCATCTAAATTCTTATTATTTATTAAATGACTTTTTATATAAGTCTTTTTGCTTTATTTTAATATAAAATTCATGAAAAATTATACCACATTTTATGTTAATTCACAATTCTACTTACATTTTTTACAATTTACACATTAAATCTGTGCATATAATCTATTTCCTTCTTTAAAGTAAATTCCTTCTTCACTTTTTCTTACAATTACTTTTCCACTTGTAGCCTCAACAATTTCACCTTCAATTGTATCTGCTATATTTTCCTCACAAAGGATGTGAACTATAACTTTATCTGTATACTCTGTATCTTCAATATGCCATGAGTTTTGACCACATATATACTGTATTTTTCCAAAAAGATCATATTCCATTTCAAAGCTGATTTTTAGTCCTTTAACTTTTTCTACAATTCCAGCTGCTTTTATTGATATACTAGCACCTTTTGTGTAAGCTCTTGTAAGCCCTCCAGCACCTAAAAGTATCCCCCCAAAGTACCTTGTTACAACTACAGCACAATCTGTAACATTACTCTTCTTCATTACTTCAAGTATAGGTATTCCAGCTGTCCCTTGTGGCTCTCCATCATCTGAATATCTTTGTATATTCATTTTTTCTCCAATAACATATGCCCAGCAGTTATGTCTTGCCTGCTTGTGAAGACTCTTTATTTCATTAACAAATTCCTTTGCTTCTTCTTCATTTTCAACTCTTTTAGCATAACCTATAAATTCTGACTTCTTTTCTTCAAAGCTGTCTTCTCCTCTATCTCTTATAGTAATATAAGCCATTAATTCAACTCCCATCTTTTCAGTTGACAATTGACAATGAATAATTGGCAATTATCGTTGATATTCCTAAAAAATATCCATTATTAATACTAATACATTTTCAAAACTCTCCACAAAAGATTTATACTAAACTATCAATTTTCAATTGCTAAAATTTCTTCTCTTAATAAGTCCATTCCTATTTTTATCTTTTCTTCATTAACCTGATAAAAAGAAATTTTCAGAGAATCTTGTCCTTCATTTGATGATGTATAAAAAACATTTCCTGGTGTTATATATATATTCTTTTTCTTTAATCTTCTAAAAAGTACCTTTGTATCTATTTCTTTATTAATAAGAGTCAGATAAAAATTCAATCCTCCTCTTGGATCCACATATGACACAATATCTTTAAAATCATTATCTAAAATATCTTTTATCATATTATATCTTTTGCTGTATTCCATGTTAAGTTCCTTAATATTATTTTTCCAGCTTCCTTTTGCAATATACATATCAAGTGCTCTTTGCATCAAACTTGAAGTTGTAATATCTGTGTTGTGCTTAGAACTTTGAAGAACCTCATTAAAAACTTCTGGTGCAACAAGATATCCAAGCCTTATTCCTGGAAGGAATATTTTTGAAAAACTCTTTATATAGATAACCCTATCATACTTATCAAGCCATTTAAACGGCATATATTCTAATGAACTTTCATATATAAGTTCTGATAAATAGTCATCTTCTATAATATAAAAATCATATATTTCTGCAAGATCCAAAATACGTTTTTTCTTTTCTATACTATAGCTTACTCCAGTAGGATTCTGAAAATAACTCATAGTATAAAAACACCTAATTTCATTTTTCTGTAAAATTTTCTCAAATGCTTTTAAATCAATTCCATCTTCTTTTATTGGAACCTCAAATATATTAACTTTTCTCCATTTAAATACAGATAAAGCTCCAACATATGTAGGTTTTTCTACAATAACATTATCATTTATGTTAAGAATACTTTTGGATGCAATATCAATTCCTTGCTGTGCGCCTGAAACAACTATTATATCATCATTTTTTAATTTATTTTGCCAAAATACTTCATTTATTGTGTATATTAAATTTGAATACCCACTTCTATTTTGAGACATTAAAGCCTTCGCACCATCTCTTTCAAGGACTTCATTAATAATTTCTTTTAATTCATCTATTGGAAACAGTACTTCTGCAGAAGTTTCACCTGTAAAATCGATTATCTCATCGCTTTTTTGTGAATCTATATTTTTTAAACTATTGGAATACTCTTTTCTAAAAGTTGAAAATACTTCTTTTCTTTTAGCATAACTTCCACTTCCTATTTTCTGATAAGCATACCCCTCATTTTTAAGCTTATTATATGCACTTACTACAGTAACATTATTAACTTTCAACTTTTGAGAAAGCGCTCTTATTGTAGGAAGTTTATCTCCATCTTTAATTTTACGTTTATCAATTAAAGACTTAATGTATTCTGCAAGCTGAATATACTTTGGTACTTCTTTTTCAAATTTAAAATCATCATATAATTCCATAATTACACCCCAAATTCAACTATTTACTCTGAATGTTCAATTAAATAAGTTATTTATACTTTCTATATGCATAAACATTTTCATTAAGAAGCTTTTCTCTTGCTGGAAGCTCAATCTTTCTTGAGTTCTTCTCTATAAATCCATTCTTAAATAATTCTTTTAATATATCCTCTATCTTTATATCAAATTGACTAAATATTTCATCACTTTTTATTTCATATGAACTTAAATATGTATTCTTTTCCTCTAAATAATTTAAAAGAAACTTTGCAGCAATGCTTATGTTATCAGCTAAATAGTCATCAATATATTCCACAATGGAACTTATATATTCTTGTTTTAATTCTTTTTCTATAAGATTTTCAACAAGCATATTAAATTTATTGTTTAAATTCATTGTCATTTTAATTGCATCCCTGCTCACTGTATACCCACTGATATTCAAATATAATTTAGCAAAACTATCTAATGCTCTTATTAAGACTTCAAATGAAGTAAATAATCTATCATTATATAAATATTTCTTCGTAACACCTAAATCTTTTATCAGCTTTCCAAGATAAACAAGATTCCATATTTCAACAAACTTATCCATACTATACTTTGCTTTATTAAATAATATATCTATTTCTTCATCTCGTGAAAAAACAAGTTTTGATGATGTGAGCATGTTTCTTATCTCACCTTTTTTCCCATTATTCTCATATAACTCTAAGAATTTTTCCTTATTAAGTATCTTCATATGTACAGGAATATCTAGTATTTCCGAATATACATCTCTCATGTTATAAAATTGATCTTTATAAACAACAAAAATGTCAATGTCTGATTCTTCCCAAAGATCCCCATTAACAATGCTTCCAAAAGCAAAAACCGCTAATACTTTCCTGTTAGTCTGAAGTGAATTAATAAGTTTTTCTGATGCTTTCTGATAATTAAGTATTGCTTTCAACATATTTTTATTCACCTTCTTTACTTAAATAATTATTATCCCTTTATCGTAAAACACATACATTATACAATATTTTCTGAGCATATTACAAATATACCCCGGGAAATATTCCGGGGTATATTAAAATAAACTCAATATATTATTTTTATATTTAAACTCTCAATACCATAAACTATACTTAAGATATGAAATTTTCATAGTTACCATACTGAATTTTTATTGTTTAATCATTAAATTAATTGACTACTCATATATGTCAATTACAACATCTATTTTATAATATACTCTTCTGTTTTATTATAAACTTCATCATCGACTTCTACACACATGTACGTTCCATTATCTCTATAATCTTCTTCGAAAACTCTTCCATTTCTATGTAAAAATGATTGAATATCACCTTTTTCATATGGAATTAAATATTCAACTTTTCTATAATTATATGGAAGTTTTTCTTCAATAAGTTCTAAAAATTCTTCAAGGTTAGTTCCAAATGCTGCTGATACTTCAATTATTTTATTATTTCCTTCTAATGCTTCTTTTATCTTATTTATTTGCTCTTCAGAAGCTTTATCTATCTTGTTTAAAACTATAATAGTTTCTTTATCTATTGCTCCAAGTTCTGTAAGAACTTCATTTACTGCAATATATTGTTCAACAGATGTATCACTTGATGTATCAATCACATGGCATAAAAGATCTGAAAAAATCACTTCTTCAAGTGTGGATTTAAAGGCTTCTACTAAATCATGAGGAAGTTTTCTTACAAATCCAACTGTATCTGTTAATGTTATTACTCCCTTGTTCTTTAATGTAATAGCTCTTGTTGTTGTATCCAATGTTGCAAAAAGCATATCTGCTTCAAATACTTTTTCTTTTGTTTTATTTTCCTTTTTAGCTGCAAGATCACATAATGCATTTCTAAGGGTAGACTTACCTGCATTTGTATATCCTACAAGTGATACTTTAGGAATATTTTCCTTATTTCTCTTTTCTCTTTGAATTTCCCTTGTCTTTTTAATCTTTTTAAGTTCAGCTCTTAAGTCATATATAGTTTCCATTATATGTCTTCTATCTGTTTCAAGTTTCTTTTCTCCAGGTCCTCTTGTACCAATACCTCCTCCAGTTCTTGATAGTATAGTTCCAAGTCCCTGTAATCTACTTAATCTATATTTTAACTGGGCAAGTTCAACTTGAATCTTTGCTTCTTTTGTCTTTGCTCTAGTTGCAAATATTTCTAATATTAAAGTAGTTCTATCAATAACCTTTGCGCCTATTGCTGCTTCTAAATTTCTAACTTGAGATCCTGATAATTCATCATCAAAGATCACAACATTTGCTCTTTCAACCTGTCTCATGGATGCAATTTCTAGCACCTTACCTCTTCCTATATAAAATGCTGCATCTATTTTATTTCTGCTTTGAAATACTGTATTTAAAACAGGTATATTACAAGCTTCTGTAAGTTCCTTTAATTCTTCAAGACTTTCTCTTGTATCAGAACCAACCAATATTGCTTTTTCTTCATTATCCTCTATTACATCATTTGTTTTTATTAAATTTTCTATAAACTTTATTTTATCTAATATATTTACAGACAGTATAGCATCTAGTGACAGATTACTCTTTTCTTCATACTCTAATTTATTATTGTATAAAGTAAGCATTCCCAAAGAAAAATCTACTATGCTTCCATCTATAACTGCAACAGAAACGATTGCATCAAGTTTTAATTTTAAAAGTGCAGTAAGATCTAGAGCTGAAAGGTTACAATAACCATTTGGATGAGTATGAATTACTCTTACTCCTGCAAGTCTTTTTTCATCTATGTTTATAACTGGAACTTCTACTGATGTTGAATCTCCAATTGCAACAGCTGTAACATTTCCCTTTCTGTTTATTGCTACACTAACTTCTCTTTCAATTAAGCTTGAAATCCTAGAAATTATATTTAAAATTTCCAAATTACATACTTCATCTTTAAGAGTCTTTATTGAATGAATACTCTCTAATTCATCAATCAGAGATTTTTTAATACCTTCTATATTTCCATCTATCATAAAATCACCTCATATAAGCTATCTTGACAACTTTCATATAATTTTATACTATTAATTCATTAATTACAACTTAAATAAAATACACTCTTTAAGGTTGTACATGTGTTTTTTGTATAATCTTAAATTAATTTGGCATTTTTAGTTGAAATTTTTCCAACGATTTTTTTATGTGAATTTTTTGTCGCATATATTACTTTCAAAATAATATTTATTTTTTATTTCTTAAAATATATGCATTTTCTACAAAATTTTTTTCAACTATAAAATACTATATTTCAATAAATATGTACAAAATATAATATACATATTTTATGTAGTTTAATCTATGTTTTTGTTGTAATAATAAATAGATACTTTAAGTATAAAAATATATATAATTATATTGTAAACATAAAAATAATAAAATAACAAATATTTTTAAAGGAGTTTTTAACAATATGGAAGATAAGAAACGTAATATTCTTTTTTCTGAAGATCAAATCAGTTCTAGAATTAAAGAATTAGGAGAAATTATAAACAGAGAATATAAAGGAAGAAATCTTTATGTTTTATCATTATTAAGAGGAAGCTTTGTTTATGCTGCTGACTTAGTAAGAGCTATTGACTTAAATGTAAAAGTTGGCTTTATGACAACATCAAGTTACGGACACAGTGAAACATCATCAGGAACTGTTAAAATAGTTAATGATATTCCTGATAATATTGAAGGATGGGACGTTCTTATTGTAGATGATATTGTTGACACTGGTATAACTATGGACTTTGTAGTAAACCATGTTAAAAATCTAAAACCTGCATCAGTTAAAACTTGTGTGCTTCTTGATAAACCATCTAGAAGAAAAGTAGAAATAAAACCTGATTACTGTTGTTTTGAAATTGAAGATGTATTTGTAGTTGGATATGGATTAAACTATGGTGACTTCTATAGAAACATCCCTTATGTATTTAACTGGGAAGCTTAATTCAGTTGACATTGGACAATTGATAATTCGTATTAAAATTTCTAAGAAATTTTTTATATTTTAATAAGTTAAGTTAATTCATACTTAAATAACTTAATATTATTGATTAATGTTATTTATAATCAATAATTAAAAATCCCCTATTAAGGGGATTTTTTGTTTTAATTGTCACTTGTCACTTGTCACTTGTGAATTATCAATTGTTCCAACTCCCAATGTCATGTTAGGAATTTTGCCAACAATTATTGTATCACTTACTGGAACCTGTGTTGTTACCGTAGTTTCTTGATCACTTAATGGTAATTTTAATCTTATTTGAGCTGTGATATTTAAATAGATTTTATGTCTTGTCTGATTTATACCTGCACTTTCAAAATTTGATTCATAGCTTGTTGTTATATTACTTATAGGTTCTATATGCATCTTTATATTAGGTCCTAACTTATAGAAAACACTTCTGCTTGTAACCCATCCTAACGGTACATCAATTGTATTATCCTTCATGTCTTCAAGTGCTGCATTACATTCATTAGACAATTTTGCTGCAATGTAATTCAGCTTTACAGTATCAGCCTGTATAAGATTTATGTTTCCCTCTTCATCTTTTTGAATTTTTATCATTTCATCATATTTAAAATCTTCATTTAATATCTCTAAGCTCTTTTCATTAATAATGTTTAATGTTTGTGTTTTCGCCATTATTTTGCTTATTTCTACCACTGATGGAAACACTCTTTTATCAAAAAACACTATTAATAAATTAAAAATAACAATTATACTTACGATAACTAAAATAAACTTAATATATCTGTAATTTTTACGTTTTGTATAGTACTCCATATGAACACCTTTATATCGAGTTAATGATTTACTCATACTATAAATATGCTATAATGGTATAAAATATTATTATATTTACAACCTTAAATTTTTAGGAGGATAAAATGGCAGTTAACAACTCAACAAAAACAAAAAGCACTCCTCATAGCAAAAAGAAGCCAAAACAAAGCAATAAAAAAAAGATCTTTAAGGGAATTTCTTTTGGTATTTTATTTTGCTTTTTAGCACTATTTGTTATGGCTGCAGGTTACGCTTTTGCTATTATAAAAACTACGCCACCTTTAGATGTTGATGCTGTGTTATCGTTAAATCAGCCTTCAAGCCTTTTTGATAATAATGGCGATTTTATGGATAATCTACATACAGATGAAGAACGTTATGTTATTGACTCTAGCGAAATGCCTGCAAATTTGAAGAATGCTTTTGTGTCTATTGAAGATGAAAGATTTTACAAACATAAAGGAATAGATGTTCAAAGAATCGTCGGAGCAGCCTTATTGGATGTAAAGAAAATATTAACTGGTCAGAGGGGACTTCACGGTGCTTCTACACTTACACAACAGCTACTTAAAAATACTATTTTAACAAATGATGTTTCTATTGAAAGAAAAGTCAAGGAAATTTATTTAGCTCTTAATCTTGAAAAAAAATTGACAAAAGATCAAATTTTAACAGCATATTTAAATACAATACCACTGGGTGGTCAAGTTTATGGTGTTGAAGCTGCATCTCTTTTATATTTCAGTAAAAATACATCTGACTTATCATTGATTGAATGCGCTTACCTTGCTGGTATAACTCAAGCACCTACAACTTATAGTGCTTATAACGAAAATAATATAAAAGATCCTACACCATATATTAATAGAACTGTAACAGTTTTGACAATGATGAAAAAGAATAACTACATCAGTGAAGAAGAATGCAATAAAGCAATAGAAGAGGTAAAAAACGGAGGACTTGTATTTAAAAAGAGTAAGCAAGATTATACATTGAATTATGAATGGTTTGTATATCCTGCCGTTTCACAAGTAAAAGAAGATTTAAAGAAAAAATACAATTATACTGATGAAGAAGTTTCTAAACTAGTAGTAAATGGTGGTCTTAAAATCTATACAACAATGGATAGAAGCTTACAAGATTTCACACAGAAAACACTTGATAATTACAATAATTTAGGACTTGGAAATTCTGAAACTTATGATAGTAATGGTGTTCCTTTACTTCAAGCATCAGCTACAATTGTTGACTACAGAAAAGGTCAAGTTCTTGCTATGGTTGGTGGAAGAGGTAAGCAACAGCCTCAATCTACAAATAGAGCATATAATGCTTTAAGACCTATAGGATCAACTACAAAACCATTAACTGTTTATGGCCCTGCTATAAACGAAGGTGTAATTACCGCTGCAACACCTATTGATGATGCACCACTTCCTGAAAACAAACTAGACGGTGGTAAAAACTATAATCCTTCAAACTCTGATTTTAGTTACCAAGGTCTTATGACTGCACGCGAAGCTTTAACTTACTCTAAAAATACTGCAGCTGTAATTGTTGAAGATATGCTTGGAACTAAAACAGGTATTGAATACGGAGAGAAATTAGGATTAAAATACAATGATAAATCAAAAAGTTCTATTGCCGCACTAGCTTTAGGACAATTCAACAATGATCCTAAAGATCCTGATGGAGGTAATACTTATAGATTAGCTGGTGCATTTGGTACTTTTGGTAATGAAGGTGAATATGTTAGACCTTTACTATACACAAAGGTTGTAGATGCAACTGGAAAAACAATTTTAGATAATGAAAATTTAGATAAAACAGATGTATTCTCACGTGAAACAGCATATATTATGTACGATATGCTCAAAGGACCAGTAACCTATTACTCAAGTACACCTGCTAAATGGGGTGAAATGCCTGTATCCGGAAAAACTGGTACTACATCAGATTCATGTGATTTATGGTTTGCTGGACTTACTCCTTATCTATCAGGATCAGTATGGCTTGGATATGACAATCCAACAAAACTTATAGGCGGATCAAGTGCTTGTGCAAAAATTTGGGGAACATTAATGGAAAAAGCTCATGAAGGTCGTTCTGTAAAAGAATTGGAACCACCACCTGGAATAGTAAAAGTAGCTGTATGTAAAGATTCAGGACTTTTACCTAGCGCAGTATGTTCTCAAGATCCAAGAGGAAGCAGAGTTTACGAAGAATTATTCGAAGAAGGAACAGAACCAACAACTACATGTGATACACACGTAGTTACAAATATAAATAGATTGAATAATAAGCTGGCAACACCTGGTACCCCTTCTTTCTTAACACGAAAAGCTATATACATTAAAAAGAAGCATCCAAATTCAGCCACAGCAGATTATTATATGGTTCTTCCATCAAGTTATGATACAACTACTTCAGAAACCGAAGAACAATCAACTGAAACAGGTGAAAATAATAATTCTAATGTAAACCATGAAAATACCAATAGTGATAACACTAATAATCACAATAATAATCAAAACGGACCTGTTGTAGATCCTACTCAAACACCAGTAGATTCTCCAGGACCTCAAACAAACACTCATCCAATAATTACACCTATTCAATAAATAAACTCTGGGAATCTTCCCAGAGTTTTTTATTTAGTGTATAGATATACGAACTATAATAATATTACATAATTATTAATTGGCGCTTATATTATTCATGCCATTCTCTTATATGAATTTTCATAATTCACTTCTTTCAACTTTTGTATTTTTTAATAAATAATATGTGATTTTTACTGGTTTTTAATATGAAAATTTAATTTTATGAATTTTTATTTATATGTAACTTGCATTTTTATATTCTTTAGTATAAAATAATAGCAGTTACAATTTTCGTCATTTTATTTTAAAAATTTTATTATTAACTAGGGGGTTTTAAGCAATGTTCAATACTTTTATTGAAAAATTAAATACAATAATCAACGTATCTAATGATATCCTATGGACTTATGTATTAATAGCACCATTAATATTATTAGGTTTATACTTTACTTTTAAAACAAGATTTGTTCAATTTAGATATATAAAAGAAATGTTCAGACTTCTTACTGATGGTGCTACATCAAAAAAAGAAAAAGGATCAGTTTCATCATTCCAGGCCTTTTGTATTAGTACAGCATCAAGAGTTGGTACTGGTAATTTAGCTGGAATCGCAATTGCCATATCTGTTGGTGGACCTGGTGCAATCTTCTGGATGTGGTTAATCGCTCTTATTGGTTCTGCTTCAAGTTTTGTAGAATCTACACTTGCGCAGATATACAAACAGTCAGATGGAAATGGTGCCTATATAGGAGGACCTGCATACTACATGGAGAAAGCCCTTAACATGAAATGGATGGGAATAATTTTCTCCATATTAATTACAATATGTTTTGGTCTTGTATTCAATTCAGTTCAATCCAACACTATTTCACTTGCACTTAATGAAGCTTTCGGTGTTAACAGAATTCTTGTTGGTGCTATACTTACACTTTTAACTTTATCAATAATATTTGGTGGAATACATAGAATTGCAAAAGTTTCTGAAATAATAGTTCCTATTATGGCTAGTGCTTATATATTAGTAGCTCTTTTTGTTGTAATAACAAACATAAGTGAACTTCCTGCTATGTTTGCTTTAATATTTGAAAATGCTTTTGGTGTTAAGCAAGCTGTTGGTGGAGGAATCGGTGGCGCTCTTCTTATAGGAATAAAAAGAGGATTATTCTCAAATGAAGCTGGAATGGGTAGTGCTCCAAATGCTGCTGCTACAGCTAATGTATCTCATCCAGTTAAACAAGGATTAATTCAAACTTTAGGTGTATTTACTGATACAATAGTAATTTGTAGTTGTACTGCTTTTATAATACTTCTTTCAGATGTTGATTTATCTGGTGGTCTTACTGGTATACAATTAACTCAAAACGCATTAAATTCTCAAATAGGAAGCTTTGGAAGTATTTTCATTGCTATATGTGTATTACTTTTTGCATTCAGTTCAATTGTAGGTAATTATTATTATGGTGAAGCAAATATCGAATTTTTAACTAAGAAAAAAATATATCTTAATTTATATAGAATCTGTGTTGCTGTAATGGTATTATTTGGTGCAACAGTAAGTATGGATATCGTTTGGAATCTAGCTGATGTATTCATGGCATTAATGGCAATAACAAATCTAATTGCAATTGCACTTCTTGGTAAAATTGCATTTAAAGCTCTTGATGATTATAGAGCACAGAAAAAAGCTGGAATAAAAGATCCTGTATTCAAAGCATCTTCAATTCCTGAATTAAAAAATGTTAATGAATGGAATTAATAAAAGCGTGGCCTTAGGCCACGCTTTTTAATTAACAGTTAAAACTTTACTTTCACCATTCTCTTTTATAATATTATATATTTCACCAGAATCGGCATTAACAAATATTTTAATTAACACTTGTGATTCATCGGAATTTTTAGCTTTTACACTAACTACATAACATACTTCTAACTGATTGTTTTTATTTTTTTCTGTTTTTGTATTTCCTGCATATACTAGCTCTGTTGTTTCTAAAAGTTCATAGGGTATATTATTTTCTATAAAATAATTATTTGCAATTGTCTCAGCTTCTTCTTGGCTTATATTTATTTTAGGTTCCATACATTTTTTCAACATTGTAGTATTAGAATAACCATCAATATAACCACTATCCCTATCAATATTTATTTTTATTTCATCAAAATACAATCGATATCCATTTTCTTTCTTTTTATATACAAAAGAATAATACGGCAAATCATCTTCATTTTTTGTATCTTCATAAATTAAATCGTTTCCACAGATTTCCATAAGATATCTTTCTGCTATTGTCTTAGCTTCACTCTCTGAAAGCTTACTAGAACTCATCTTCATATCTTTTTTAGCAAAACCAACCACATTGTTTTCCTTATCTAAATCTATGCCATAACTCTGAGTTACTATTGTTTTATTAACTAATTCATTTTGGCTATTTATAACTTTAAGCCTTTCATATTTTAAATTTGTTAATTTTTCTGTAGTATCTACTGCATTCATGGAATATAACTTAGACATAAACTGTTTTGATGCATTTATTTCTTTAGATGATTCTCCAAATAATTTATAAAACGCTACTCCAACAACTATAACAAGAAAAATTAGGATAATACTACTGTTGATTATAATCCTTTTACTCTTCATTAACTCCTCCTCTTTAACGTTAGTACATTTATATTAATTTTTTAATTACTATTACTATATGTTAAGCACACTAAATATATTATATCACAATATACTTAGTAAATACTGTTTATTTTTCCCTATGAAATATTGTAATCCTACATATTAAATACAAATTTTCTTTGATAATTTCAAAAAGATATTGATTTTTCTATTCAAAGTATATATAATATCATTGTTTGTTTAGTAATTTTAAACTTATTGTTTAGTAAAAGTGATTATTATAAAAATTGTTAGTGGGTGAATTTTATGCAAATAGGAGAAAAGATTCGTATTCTCCGAATGGAAAAACAACTGACTCAAGAGGAGCTTGCAAATAGATGTGAATTATCTAAGGGATTTATTTCTCAAGTTGAAAATGACTTAACTTCACCATCTATTGCTACATTAATAGATATTCTTGAAATCTTAGGAACTAATCTTCCAGATTTCTTTAGTGATACAAAAGAGGAAAAAGTAACATATACAAAAGATGATATGTTTGAAAAAGATGATGACGATTTAAAGTACTCCTTAATGTGGCTTATACCAAATGCTCAAAAAAATGAAATGGAGCCTATTATGATTACAATCAAACCTGGTGGACAATATATCGAAGAAGAGCCTCATGAAGGTGAAGAATTCGGATATGTTTTAGCTGGAACGATAATTCTTCATTTAGGAAAAAAGAAATATAAAGTCAAAAAAGGGGAAAGCTTTTATTATAAAGCAAAAGTAAATCATTTTATCGAAAATACTGGTAAATCTCCAGCTAAGGTAATATGGGTTAGTACTCCCCCATCATTTTAAACAATAGAAAGAGGTGTTTTTGTGAGCCAAAACATTATAGAATTAAAAAATATCAGCAAAACTTATGGTGATAATACAGTATTAAATAATTTATCTTTAAATATTAAGAAAAATGAATTTTTAACTCTTTTAGGACCAAGTGGATGTGGTAAGACTACTACATTAAAAATAATAGCTGGTTTTGAGAGCGCTGATTCTGGTGAATTAATGTTTAAAAATGAAGATATTTCATCATTACCACCATATAAAAGACAGGTAAATACTGTGTTCCAAAAATATGCTTTATTTCCACATATGAATATTTTTGATAATATAGCATTCGGTTTGAAATTAAAAAAATTACCTAAAGATCAAATCGAAGCTGAAGTAAAAAAAATGCTACATCTCGTTGCCTTAGATGGTTTTGAAAAAAGAAAAGTAGAGTCTTTAAGCGGAGGACAACAACAAAGAGTTGCTATTGCAAGAGCTCTTGTAAATAAACCTGAAATATTACTTCTTGATGAGCCTTTAGGTGCACTTGACTTAAAGCTTAGAAAAGAAATGCAGATAGAATTAAAGAAAATTCAAAAAGAAGTTGGCATCACTTTCGTATTTGTAACACATGATCAAGAAGAAGCTCTTACAATGTCAGATACAATTATAGTAATGAATAAAGGTATAATTCAACAGATGGGAACACCTGAAGATATATATAACGAACCTGCCAATGCTTTTGTGGCTGATTTTATAGGTGAAAGCAACTTACTTAACGGCTTAATGATAAAAGACTTTGAAGTTGAATTCTGTAACAAAAAATTTGAATGTGTTGATAAAGGTTTTGAAATCAATGAACCTGTTGATATTGTTATAAGACCTGAAGACATTAAAATGGTTAATGCAGAAAACAGCATGCTTAAAGGACATGTTACTTCCGTAGTATTTAAAGGTGTCCATTACGAAATGACTGTTGTAAGTGATGATTATGAATTTATACTTCACAACACAAAATCTGCTGAAGTAGGATCTACTATAGGGTTAGATATTTATCCTGAAGACATACATATTATGAAAAAGAGTGATAAAAATGGCTAAGAAAAAAACGTCCTTAGCGGCGTATCCTTATTTTGCTTGGAGTGCGCTATTTATCGTAATTCCATTATTAATAGTTTTATTTTTTAGCTTTACGGTACAAACTGATTCAGGCTATTCTTTTTCATTAGAAAACTATAGCAGACTTATTTCATCGCAATATTTTAATATATTTTTAAGATCAATATGGCTTGCACTTATTTCAACAATATTATGCCTTATTGTTGGTTATCCAGTTGCGTATATAATTTCACAAATGAAAGTAAGTAGACGTAATTTTATGATTATGCTATTCATTCTTCCAATGTGGATGAACTTTCTTCTTAGAACTTACGCATGGATGCCTATTTTAGGTAAAACAGGTATAGTTAATAATATTTTAAGTAAAGTTGGAATTGGTCCCATTTCATTCTTATACAATGATGGTGCTGTGCTTCTTGGTATGGTATATAACTTTCTGCCTTTTATGGTACTTCCGTTATATACTATTTTAATAAAAATGGATCAGGATTTAATAAATGCAGCAGCTGACTTAGGTGCAAATAGATTTAAAATATTTTTAAAAGTAATCCTACCATTAAGCATTCCTGGAATCTTTTCAGGTATAACAATGGTGTTTATGCCTGCTGTTTCTACTTTCGTAATTTCAAGGCTTCTTGGTGGCGGTCAATTTATGCTTCTTGGTAACCTTATAGAACAGCAATATACCACAATGGGGGATTGGAATTTTGGTTCCGCTATTTCAATCTTTATGATGATAATCATACTTATATTTATGGCTTTAACGTCTAAATTTGACAGCGGTTCAGATAAAGAAGGAGGTACACAGCTATGGTAAGCAGATTAGAAAACTTTATAAAAAGATTTTATTTGTTTATTATCTTTTTATTCTTGTACACTCCTATCATCACCCTTATGGTTTTTTCTTTCAATAATTCTAAAACCATGGGAAAATGGTCTGGATTCACCCTAAAATGGTATGAACAGCTTTTTAGTAACCAAAGACTAATGTCTGCACTATATTACACTATATTAATTGCTTTATTAGCATCAGTAATTGCAACTATTGTTGGAACTATAAGTGCTATAGCAATTTCGCAAATGAAAGGTAAATTAAAAGCTTTAATTTTAAATATAAACTATCTTCCAGTACTTAATCCAGATATAGTTACAGGAATTGCACTTATGAGTTTATTTATATTCCTAAACTTCAACTTTGGTTTTACAACTATGCTTTTAGCTCATATTACATTTGATATTCCTTATGTAATATTATCAGTTCTTCCAAAGATGCGTCAGCTTCCTGAAAATACTTTAGATGCTGCTGCCGATTTAGGTGCTACTCCACTTTATACATTATGGAAGGTTATTATCCCTCAGATAAAGCCAGGAATCTTTTCAGGATTCCTTATGGCATTCACTATGTCTATAGATGATTTTGTAATTAGTTTCTTTACTACAGGTCCAGGAGTTACTAATCTTTCAATTGAAATTTATTCTATGGCAAGACGTGGTATAAAGCCTGAAATTAATGCACTTTCAACTTTAATGTTCTTAACAGTACTTGCATTACTGTTGATTGTGAATAGAAAACAAAATTCAGATAAAACTAATTAATAATAAATAATAGCCCATTTAAAACTTTAAATGGGCTATAAATAAGTATTTCGAGGTGATAATATTGATAAAATTAAAACGTTTATGTGCATTAGCATTAACATCTTTACTAAGTGTAACTTTATTTACTGGGTGCGGAAATTCTAATGTTGGTGTAAATGGAACAATCTATTTTTATAACTGTGGCGACTATATAGATGAAGACTTACTATACGAATTCCAAAGAGAAACTGGAATAAAAGTAGACTATTCTACCTATGATACAAATGAAATAATGTATCAAAAATTAAAGAGTTCTCCGGGAAGTTATGACTTAGTAATTCCATCAGATTATATGATTGAAAAGATGATTCAAGAAAATATGGTAGAAAAAATTGATTTTAACAATATTCCAAACTACGAGTATATTGGTGATCAATATAAAAACCTTGCTTATGATCCTACAAATGAATATTCAGTTCCATATATGTGGGGAACTATAGGTATTGTGTACAATCCTGACATTGTGACAGAACCAGTTAACAGCTGGGATATACTTTGGGATACAAAATATAACAATAAACAATTAATAATGTTTGATTCTATGAGAGATACTCTTGCTATAGGATTGAAAAAACTTGGTTATTCTATAAACAGTACAAATCCTGATGAAATAGCTGCTGCTACAGATGAGCTAATAAAACAAAAGAAGACTATGGACCCTCTTTACTATGTAGATGAAGTAAAAGATAAAATGATAAACGAGGAAGCTGCTATAGCACCTGTATGGTCTGGAGATGCAACGTACATAATCTCACAAAATCCAAAATTAAAATTTATAGTTCCTGACGAAGGCTCTAATAAATGGTTTGATGCTATGGTTATACCAAAAGGTTCAAAAAATAAAGAAAATGCTGAAAAACTTATAGATTTCTTATGTAAACCTGAAAATGCACTTCAAAATGTAGAATATATTCAATTTTCTACCCCTAATACTGGAGCTTATGAACTACTAGAAGATTCTATAAAGGATGATCCTGGTGCATACCCTTCTAAAGAAGTATTAGATAAATGTGAGGTTTTTGTAGATTTAGGTGACTCATTAAAACTTTATGATGATGCTTGGATGAACATAAAAACTGCAAGCTAATTTTTAAGACACAAAAAAATTCCGTTAATAAACATTTTAACGGAATTTTATTTTTCTTTTTTACTTAATATTAGTTCAGTAATTGATACCTAAATTATATTCTTAATCATCAACCTCTGGAAACCACAAAGCAATTTCTTCTTTTGCACTTTCTGACGTATCTGATGCGTGAACACAATTTTCTGTTTTACTTCTAGCATATCTAAATCTAATTGTTCCTGCAGATGCTTCATCAGGACTTGTTGCTCCATTAATCTGACGAATTCTCTTTACTGCATCTTCCCCTTCAAGGATTATTGCTACCAATGGACTTCTTGTTATAAATGTTATTAGTTCTTCATAAAAGGGTTTCCCTTTATGCTGACAATAATGCTTTTCTGCAATTTCTCTTGTAGTCTGCATAAGTTTCAAGTGTATTACCTTCAAGCCATTATCTTCATAAACACTTATGATATTGCCTATAATATTCCTTTCAACTCCATCTGGTTTGATTAATACCATACTTCTCTCAACCATAATATTGCCCTCCATTTACGCTAATTTCACCTTTTAATATTTTTCCCTATCATATTAATATTATACTTAATTTTCAGAAAATTATAAATACTTATATATTTATATTCTACTATTAATTTATTATGATATAATTCTAGTATAATCAACAGTCTATAAGAAACTACATATATTTTTGCCTATATATAATAAACAATGGAGGAACTATTTATGATAAGGTATTCGATTTTAGTAGATGGAAGAGTTCAAGGTGTTGGGTTCAGGTTCTTCACACAACTAACTGCTACAAATCTAAATCTAACTGGCTGGTGTAAAAATTTATATGATGGAAAAGTTCAGATAGAAATTCAAGGTTCAGAAGATACTTTAAACAAATTTATATCTTTACTTAAAAAGGGAAATAATTTTTCAAGAATTGATGAAATCATTGTTGATAAAATTCCTATTATAGAAACTGAAAAAAAGTATTCTGTTAAATATTAAATCTCAACTCCCTATATCTATTGAGTCCACACCTTTACTCATTATTCTATAATTATACTTTTCTATGTACTAAAAAAGCAGCTCTAAAAAGAACTGCTTTTCATTAATTGTATGTGTATATATATTAACTTTCTAAGCTAAATTTTTTTCTGTATTAATTTCCTTTTCTTCTTTTAAAGTTGCAAAATACTCTTCTGTTTCCTTTATTACAACTTTTCTAAGTCCTATAAGACCTACAAGGTTAGGGAATGCCATACATCCATTAACTATATCTGCTATTATGAATATTAATTCTAATGGTAGGAATGGACCTATTGCTACAAGCACTATATATATTATTCTATATGGCATAATAGCTTTAACTCCAAATAAATACTGAGTACATCTTTCACCATAATAATTCCATCCAAGAATTGTAGTAAATGCAAAGAATACTAACCCTATATTTACTATATATTTACCAACTGTTCCTATAGAATTTGTAAATGCTGCAGTTGTAACTTGTGCTCCTGCAAGCGCAGATCCAGCTGTAAATATACCTGTTTCTCCACTTGTTATTACTATTGCAAGACCTGTCATTGTACAAATTATTATTGTGTCAAAGAAAGTACCTGTCATAGATATAAGACCTTGTCTTACTGCTGAATTTGTCTTAGCGGCAGCCGCTGCTATTGGTGCACTTCCAAGACCTGATTCATTTGAAAATACTCCTCTACCTACACCTCTTTGAATAGCCATACCAACAGTAATTCCTAGAACTCCACCACCAACTGCACTTGGATTAAATGCACTTGTTATAATTAATGATAAGGCTGGTATTATTGATCTATAATTGCATATTAATACAACTACCGCAGCAAGAATATATGCACCTGCCATAAATGGTACAACAGTTTCTGAAACCTTTGAAATTCTCTTTATTCCACCTAAAGTTACCATTGCAACTAATGCTGTAACTATAACTGCTGTAACTATTAATGGTACATTAAATGTTGCTGCTGCTGCTGCAATTGAATTAACTTGACCAAATGTACCAATTCCAAAGAATGCAACTCCAATTCCAAAGAGTGCAAATAATTTAGCAAGCCATTTCATACCTAATCCATTTTGGATGTAGTACATTGGTCCTCCTGCCATCTGACCATTTTCATCTTTTTCTCTATACTTTATTGCAAGAACTCCTTCTGCATATTTAGTTGCCATACCAAAAAATGCTGCAAGCCACATCCATAGTAATGCACCAGGACCTCCTGCTGTTATTGCTGTTGCTACTCCAACTATATTACCTGTACCAATAGTTGCTGATAATGCTGTACATAAAGCACCAAAACTAGATACATCTCCATGAGCTTGATCATTTGTCTTTTCCTCATCTTTACCAAATACATATTTTAATGCCAATGGTAATTTGAAAATTTGTAATAATTTTAGACGAAGTGTAAGATAGATACCTGTTCCTACTAAAAGTATTAGTAAAGGTGGCCCCCATATAATATCGTCGATTTTTTGGAATATTTCCTGCACCATAGTGCTTCCTGATAATAAATTTGATAATAACATAAAAAAAATCCCCCTAATATAATGATTTCGGAGGAGATAAGACTTTTTCAGTTGGTAGTTGAAATTAGATAATTGAAAGTTATTTTTTTAGTATCTTAATTTTAGATACTACTAATATATTCAAATTCTTTAATTTTATAATTGAATCTGAAATATATTTTTCAGAAATCACATAATGATTTCTTCTTAAACTGTCAATCGTCAATTCTCAATTGTCAACTGCATATCTGTCTTTTCCCCTGTCCTTTTACCTGAGAGTTTCAATTGTACACGTATTGTATACAACCTTGCTCCTTCGGTGCTTATTAAATAAGTCTCTCCAGAGGCTCGTCCAATGGCGGTCCTAATACCTGAAAGATTTCCCTCTTCGGTGTATCATTTAATATTAAGAATATAAAATGATATCTCTCCCACCATCTTCATCCGAACGTTGTTTATATATTTATTTTATGTATTAGATTATATAAATAATTAATGTTTTTTGCAACAAAATTTAAAATTTTTAGCATATTATCAAATTACTTGTTTTCTATATCGTTTTCAATTATTATCTTTTCTTTTATATTTATGATGATTTTTGTTTAACTTTACTTTTTATGTCAAAAAAACTTCTGTATATTTTAAAATACACAGAAGTTTTTACCCTCATTCTCATCTCTTTAAAAATACCATTAAGTTGAAATTACCCTTACAATTATTAAACTAATCTCTCAATTTCCTTTAATTTACTGTATACATTCAAAGTCTTATATTTAAGATTATATACACTTTTACAATACTCTATAAAATTATATTGATTTAATTCACAATACTTATCTTCAATTTTCTTTTCTAAATAATTTACATATTCAATAAAACTTTTATCAGCTTCCCAAAAGCCATCTATACTGTCGGATAATAAGTATGATACTTCACTTAAGCTATATTCTCTTTGAAATTTCTTATTATTATCTAGCACAGAAATGTCATTGTCATCATCAATTATGATTGATTTATAAAATTTCTCCCCTAAAAATTCAGCATCTTTTAATAATTCATTTATTATATTATATGCTGAACCGGCTAATTCTTCTTTTGTAAAAATTCTGTCCATCACTACTCCCCCATTACCGCAATTCATATTTTAAGTTATCGACCAATTTAATTATATAATATTAAATTTAGAAGTTTTGTCGAATTGTATGTTGTTTCCAATCAGTATATATATCCATTAATGATATATATATGTCTATTTTAGAATACTTTTCAATGTTTTAAATTTATTTTTATTATTATATTATAATCTTCTCTAAAACACATAGATTTTTAATATATTTTGATTGATTTACATATTTTGCTATAATATTAATTATATACGTTAAGATATATTTTAAAGGGGGTGATATTATATACAACATACTTTTAAAAATTCAAATAGATATTATTACATAAATGATTTTTTTATAAACTCATTTTCATCAATGAAATCTATTTTTTGTCCCATTAATTTGAGATCTACTGCTTTTCTCATCTTAGTACTCATTTCATTTCTTTTTAACTCATGTATATCCTTAATATTAGAAACTAATATGGTAGTTTTTTTAGTTACAGAGCTCCCACTTGCGCCACCAAGTCTTCTTACAAGTCTTATAGCCTCATCTCGTGTCATAGATGATAATCTACCTGTAAACACAACAGTATCACCCTTAAACACATCATAATTTAGATTTCCTAATGAATTTGAATTATTACATGTAGATACTCTAGACGATTTTCTAAAAATTCTTCCTTTTGCTGATGATGGTTTATATCCTTCTTCATTAACATTTCCAATAGTTACTCCAACACACCTACATATTTCATCTATATCCTCATTCCCAAGCTCTTTTGAAATATTAATAAGGATATTACTACATGCAAGTGCATCAGCTAAAGCATCATGATGATCAAATTCATATCCTAAGAATCTATTTACAGTATTTAATTTAGAATTTTCTATTTGAGGATAAAAATTCTTTGAAAGCTTCATTGTACATATATACTTAAAAGATACTGGTTCTATATTATATAATTCCATAGTTCTTCTTAATACAGATATATCAAATGATGCATTATGTGCAATCACAAATCCATTATCAAAGTATCCTTTAATCCTTTTCCATATTTCATCAAATTCTGGTTCATTTTCTACCATTCCAGGTCGTATACCGTGTATGCCTATATTTATAGGCATAAATCTCATTTCTTTAGGTTTTATTAGATAATGTATCTTTTCAACAACTTCACTATTTTTGACAACTACAATACCTATAGAACAAGGGCTGCTCCTTTTTTCATTTGCAGTTTCAAAATCTATAGCTATATAATCCATATATTTTCTCCCGATCTTTTTTTATCCTTGATTTGATCCTTTACTATCAATTCTCACTTGTTGATTTTCAACACTTTAACTCTGTTGAATTCAATATATTCAAACATTACAATTTCATATACATAAATAAAATCAGACTATGCACAATAGTTTACCTAATTATGCACAGTCTGATAATAAAAGCTATTTTTGTTAATATTTTCACATTATTAACAAAATTAATTTTTAAAATATGCTACTAATTCAGCCATTGATTGGTTGAATTCTTCCATAGATGAGTTTTTAAATACTCTTAATTCAGGAATACCAACTGGTTTTTCAAAGTTACATCCTGATATGTATTCATCCCAGTTTTCTAACTTCCATGTATCTCTATCTGAGTTACGTTCAATCATTCTTTGATGACAAACTTCTTTATCTGTTTCAACCCAGATAACAACTAATTCACAGTCGTTTTCTTTAAGCTTATTTCTAAATTTATCCATATATTCAAGATTTCTTATTTCTCTTGTAAATGGAGCATTAATCAATACTGTATCACAGTAATCTAAAGCTTCTAATGCTAAGTCAATTACAACTTCATATTCAGTATTTCTGATGTTTTCTTCAAAGAAATCTGAACTTCTATTGTTTTCTTCTCCTGCAACTTTGAATACTTGATTAGATAACCCTATTAGCGTATCTTTATCTAAGTAAACAATAGGTTTAAGAGCTTTTGATATCTCTTTAGAAATAAATGTTTTTCCACATGCTGGTGGTGATGTTACTAATATTAATCTTCTCATATTTCTGCACACTCTCCGTCCAATATTAATATTGTTTGGTTAAAAATTAAAAATATAGTAGAACCTATTTATTAGCTAATAGATTCTACTTATTTTTTGATTAATAAATTATGTTATATTTACTACTTAAGAAATAGAAATATACCTGAGTCAATATTCATTGTCCCACTTGTTGTATTATATCATTTTTTGTCATAATGTAAATAGTTTTTTATCTATTTAGTAATTTATCTATTATTTTTTGTACCATCTTAACAAATTTATTAGTTTGAATAGTTTTTATTGTATATCCTTTTATTAAATTTATGTAAAATACATAATATCATGATATAATATATTCCATCATTGAATACAAGGGGTGATTGTTATTACTATTGAACAAATTCAATATTTTCTAGCTGTAAAAAAATACAATGGATTTTCTCCTGCAGCTCATGAGTTATGTATATCACAGTCTTCGTTATCAAAACAGATAAAATCTCTTGAAACTGAACTAGATACTATATTGTTTGATAGAACCTCAAGAATTACAAAACTCACTTGTGCTGGTGAAGATTTTTATGTATATGCATTAAAATTTTTAGATGATTACAATAAAATTATTCAAGGAATGAAAAAGCATTCTATTTCAAAGAAAACAACATTAAACATAGGAACAATAGCAGTTATATCACAATACGGTTTAGCATCTGTCCTAGCTTCTTTCAAAAGTAAATATCCTAACATAGATATAAATATTTTTGAAGAAGAAAATGAAGCTGTTTTAAGCATGCTTAAGAATTCTGAAATCGATCTTGCTATTGTAAGAGATTTTAATTTAGAAAAAAAATTATTCAATATAACACATATAGCTGATGATGAATTAGTTGTTGTAACTTCTAATGATCATCCATTTACAAAGAAAAAATATATTTCTTTTGGAGATTTAAAACACGAAGATCTTATAATTTGTTCTAAATCTGGTGTTTATGATATATGTCTAGATGAATGTTCTAAATTAGGTTTTACTCCAAATGTTATATACAACATAAATAAGATTGAAACCATATTAGGTCTTGTTTCAGAAGGGCTTGGTATAACTTTAATTGTAAATAATGTTTTAAAGCCCTTTAGCAGTCATAATATAGCTGTTCATCCTCTGAAAGACCCCATAAATTCAAATCTGGCACTTGTTTCTAATATCAATACCAGTAGACGTAAAGAAATTAACGCATTCAGAGAATTTTTACTTAAAAATTCCCAAAAATAAAGCTGAGTATATCTCTAAACGCTTCCTGTTATATAAGAAAAATTTAGATGATATACTCAAATTTAAAATTACTCTTTATTATTTATACTCATAATTTCTTCATACAAACCATATGATGCTTGTATATTATATAAATATACAAGGAAAACATCTAAAATATATGGAGAATAGCTTATTTTTAGTAATTCCTTTGCAAATGCCATTCCTGCTATTTCTCCCAGGCAGACTATATTAGAGTCATTTTTTATAGGACCTATCTTCCATAATCTAATTTTTTCAGTTCTTGTAAATATGTCATCATCATTTTCCTCAATGAAATGAAATATTTCATGTGCTAATAATAACTCTTCAATATTTATATCTGAAAACAATCCTGCTAAATTTTTGCTTATTATTAGCTCCTCTGCCTTGTTAATACTATCCTTAAATACTGTAACTTTATTAGGTTCAACAAACTGTGCAAATATTATGTGTCCTCCACCATTAGGTCTATCTGGATAATCTACCTCAAGCCCCATTTCTTTAGCTATATCGTATGTATTCATATGACTAAATTTTTCTCTTATTTTCTTAGCATATTTTTTACCACATTCATTTGCTTTATTAATTAAAATTAATTTATCATCTTCACTAAATTTTCCTTTTAGTGGTTCACGTCTGAAAGCATAATATCCCCACTTTTCATCATCAATCATGACTAAATTTTTTAGCATTTCTTGTATCTCTGGAATATCTGTATCAGTTGTTCTAGCATCTATACTCTTACTTCTCATTGCATTTACAAATTTATTTGCAAAATTTTCGTTAGATTTCATTTTTTGCTCCTATAATTAAAATTTCTTCTTTTAGGTCTGCCATTTGTACACTTACATCCATAATCATAAGCATTTGTTCAAAATCACTTCCTGATGCAAAATCCATAACTCTTGGCCCTATACACAGATAAAAGTCTGGTCTTAAAACACTATCTGATTTATATACTGTAAGTTCTTCCCAAATACTCTTTACCGCATCTTTATAAGCCTCTGCTTTCACTTTAAATGCTGATCCCGAATTTCTCTGAACTTTTATAAATCCCTTTTTATCAACAATCCTTATTTGATTCTTATTTTTATATTCTCCACCAAAAACATAAAAATACTTATTCTTTTCTATAAGACAAACTTCTTCTTTAGAAATACCCATATCTTCACTGGCTAGTTCTTTTGCTTCAAATTCACTGCATTCTTTTAATAGATCAGTAGATTTAACTTCTGTAGAGCCTGTTGCTATTGCAATAAGCCTAGATGTATTAGAATCAATTTCAATATGTACATCAATTGTATCTGGTGAAGCTCCACTCTCTATTGCCTTATTTATTACTTCAGCCCTTATATTTCTTATATCTTGTGGTGTAGGATTTGGAACTACTCTTTCTACAACGTCCCTAACCATAGCAAGTGCTACACCAATAGAAGAAATTACTTCTGCATTGTCAGGTATGCTATATTTTATGTTCATTTTAGAAGCACAATACTTAATAAGAGATGAAGCACCTCCTCCAACACCTATAAGTGAAATCTGGCTATTATCAAGCTTATATTTATCTATTAAATCCAATATAACTGGCTGTATCTTCTCAAAAGATTTTCTAAGTATCAGTTCGGCCACTTCTTCAACTGTTTTTCCAAGATAGTCTGCTAATGGTTTCATTGCCTTCCTTGCTGATTCTACATTTCCGTATGAAAAATCCTCTGAAGTAATCAAACCAAGTACATTAGCTGCACAACTATTTGTAATTGTAATTCTCTTTCCGCTCTTTAATCTTATTGCAACATAATCCTCAGGATCACCATCTTTAGGTGCAAAGAATTCTAACGTGGGTTCAATTATTTCTTCTTCAGGAGTAAATACTGCATAATCCATTCCTGCAATATGAGCACTTCTTGGACCTACATCAATTATTTTTTCTGAATCCGCACGTATCATGCTTCCTCCAGCAACACCTAAAACCTGAACATCTAAAGAACTTACATATGTTTTATGTCCATCTACTATAGAATAATCTATTGCTGGTCTTCCATTCTTAATTACACCTATATTAGTTGATGTACCTCCAACTTCAAAATAAATCCCGTTAGATACTCTTAAATACATTAGTGATCCCATGACACTTGCAGCTGGACCTGAAAGCATAGTAAGTATAGGTCTTTTTTTCATTTCACTAATATCCATTGCACCACCATCACCACGCATTATCATAAGAGGTACATCAACTCCTGTACTACGGACTGATTTTTCAGTACTATTTGATGTATCAAGCATTTTAGGAAGTATACTGGCATTTATTGCTGCTGTCTTTGTTCTTCTTGTAAGTCCATATAACTTTGTAATATCTGATGCAATAGTTATAGGCATACCCATTTCTTCTGCAACCTTTGCAACTCTAACTTCTTCTGTCATATCATCAACACCAAAAGCCATTGATACCACAAGAACTTCTACTCCTAAACCTTTAAGTTCATTTATTTTATCAATTATATTTTCTTTTGTTAAATTTTTCTTTTTAATTATTGTATTTGATATCTTTATTATTCTTCCGGTCCCCAAATTTATATCTTTAAGTGCAACCTGTTTTTTTGCTAAATATCCTTCAATGCCTCTTCCTACAATTCCTATTACTCCAACATGAGCCACATCACCTTCAAGTAATGCATTGGTAGCCTGAGTAGTGCTATGTGCTACAAACACCACATCTTTCGCATCTATATTATTTTCTTCTAAACAATTTTTAAAAGCCTTTACCACTCCCGCTGCAACTCCAAATTTATCATCATGTGTTGTTTTAACTGATGATTTTCCTATAATCTTATGTGTATCATTATCAATTGCTACAGCTTTTGTGTGAGTGCCTCCAACATCTATTCCAACCCTGACATTATTATTTTTTTTCATATAATAAATACCTCTTCTTATCATATAATGCTAAATGTATACTCCCCAATAATGAACCTATTATACTTTTATAAAAACTTATGACATTATTAACAACTATTATTGATTTGTAGTTATATTGATTTTATCATAATTAAAGCCAAAAGTTTTATTTTATGACCTGAAAACAAAGAAATCCGCCCTACAAATATGTAAAGCGGAACTTTATTAAAACTACATACCAAACATTATGTAAGTAATCAAGCTTAATATAGCGCAGATTAACCAACCTGCTGGTATACTTAATTTTAAGAAATCTTTTGTATCAACCTTAGTATATCCAAGTCCCCAAACAATCCAAGATTGTGTAATACAACTTGAGATGTTCATTGTTACTGTTGGAGCATACATTAATGGGAATAATAATGGAGTTCCGAATCCAACACTCTTTAATATACCAAGTGTGGCAGCTCCGCATCCTGCTAATGTAAATGGTCCTCTAAACATACCTAATGGTGCAAGTATTGCAAATGCAACACAAATTACTAATGTATTGTTTGGAATCAATCCACCTAATACCGCATTAAAGTAAGGTACACATAATTCTGCCGCTTTATTAAACATAGGAATCATTAACATAAATCCAACTAATGGAGCAGTATCTATAGCACCATCATAGAACGTCTTATTAAATACTTCTGAAGCTGCCTTATATGATGTTAATTTTCCACAAACAGCTAAAGCAAAGAAACTTGCTACTAAGAATCCAACTATAACTGGTACATTAAATCCAATAGCTAATACAACTGGTATAAATGGTGTAAGTAAAGCTATTACTGGAGCTGCCTTTACTTCTTCAGTTTGAGGAGCTTGTGCCGCCCATGCATGAACTCTCTTTTGCTTTTTCATTAATATTGCTGGTATTAATATAGCAACTATCAACTGAACAGCTAAAGCAACAAATCCCCATTTTAAGTATCCACCATTATAGAAATAAGTCTGTTCTCCATTTGCACCTAAATAGAATGCTTGATATTGATTAAATATAACAGGGTTTATGTATAAACCAGCACCTATTGATAATAAAAATGATACTGTAGCTAATAATTTAGGTATCCCTAAAGATAATAATATTGGAAGTACAATTACTCCAATAGCAACAACTGCACCAGCACCAAACATACTTGAGAATACTGCTGTAGTAACAACTGCTAAAAGTGTAGATGTAACTATTGGCTTATCTCCTCCAAGTTCAACTGTCTTACGAATTATTGTAGCAGCAATTCCTGTTTCTAACATGATTCTACCGAACCAAGCACCAAATATGAAGTTTATAAGTACTCCACCCCATCCTTCAGGACCACCTTGGAATACCTTCTTAAGAGCATCTACAATACTCATATTAACAATGTCACTATTTTGTGCTATAAAATCTGGATTTGTAACTAAAGCATTACCTATAAGGGGTAATACAGTCCATATAATAGCCATAATTAGTATACCAGTCATAAGATTTCCACCTTTAACTGCATAAGCAACTAATCCAGCGAATGATACTAATAATAAAATTCCGATAATAAATTCAACACTCATTCTAGTTCTCCTTAATAAAATTATTCAATACTTCGTTAATTAATTAATTAACAATCTTATATAAAATTTTAATAATAACATGCTGATACTAAATTTAATAAATATAAATGAGTAATATGCTTGAGCATCAGCAATGTTATATGACTAAATATTAATTATATCTTTTTCTATATTCTTCTAAAATCTCATCCATTACCTTAATAACGTGAGCTGCACTTTCTAAGTCTGCTGGAGACTTTTCTTTTCCTATTAATTCATTAACTATTGTTTGAATATAAGGTTGAGCAACATGTTCTGGTTCTTGATAGTCTATAACTTCTTCAATACCATCAACTATAACCTTTATAGGACCATAGAATAAACCAGTAGTACTTATTCTACCCTTATCTCCTACTATTAACATTTCTTCTTCATCGTGGTCAGCAACGTAACACCATATTCCATTACCCATTACTCCACTTTCAGTTTTGAAAATAGCATTTACTGTATCTTCTACATCATAGTATCCACCATAGTTTTCAGCCATACCACTTACATTTTCAATCTTACCAAATAAATATTCAACGATATCTAATACGTGAGCAACCATATCAACGAACTTTCCGCCGCCAGCTGCTTCTGGTTTTAATCTCCAAGGTAAGTTTTCTCTATCTAAATCGATATCTTCAACCTTCATAAACTGTCTTAAGTGAACAAAGTTTATTTTTCCTAGCTTTCCACTTTCAATTATTTCTTTAATCTTCATGTACTTAGCCATACCTCTTCTATAGAACGCTACATATATAGGTAAGTTAACTTCTTGTGACTTCTTAATCATTTCTTCACATTCTTCATATGTAAGAGCCATTGGCTTTTCTGTATAAGGAATCTTTCCAGCTTCTAAACACTTCATTGAGTAATCTTTGTGAAACTTCGGTGGTGTTGGAAGATATACTGCATTAATTTCTGGATCAGCAAGCATTTCTTCTACAGTCTTATAAACAACTGGAACTCCATGTCTTTTAGCATAATCACAAGCTCTATCATAATCTAAATCAAAAACTGCCTTTAATTCTGAGTTTTCAGATTTATATAAACCTGGACCACTTTTCTTTTCAGTTACAACACCGCATCCAACCATGCCCCATACGACTTTATCAAACTTTTTCATTTTATATTCTCCTCTAAATCATCATTTTCATTAAAATCATAAAAATAATATTATAATGTCGATACTTTAACCTTAATAACTATTTTTCTAATTACCATAGATTCCTCTTTCATTATTGCAGGAATATGAACATCATGTGGATAGAATACAGCATATGAGCCTTCTTCCATTTCTAGATGAGTTTCTCTTGCATTTTCATTATTCTTATAGAAAATAAGATCCCTTGTTTCTAAAAGATTTTCATCAACTTCATTGTCTCCCATATCTGGGTAACATCCTATTAATTCTTTTCCCTTTGCAAGGAATTGAACATCAATATAAGTTTCATGAACTTCTGGACGTAAATTACATCTTTCAGTTGTTTCTACATCTAAAACCTGTAATATCATATTATCTCCATCCAATTCATATCTTCCTGGAACTGCATTCACTAAATCATTTTCTTTTAGATACTGAATAGCTTTTTGAATAGCTTTTGGATAACTTGATATATTTTCATTTGATTTTATATTACCAAAGATCATCTTAATCCCTCCCCTTAATATCTATTTTTTTAATTCAAAAATTTAATTTGTTATTTTTTCTACAAATTTCAGCAAATCAATTCAAATTCAAACTTACTACATATGATATATTACAAAGTTTTTAAATCTTGTTCAATTCATTTTAAGAATCAAACTATTCCATAATGGAATAGTTATTGTATTTTGGTTATATTACCTATACTTATTTGCTTATAAATAATCTCTTTTATATTTTTTATAACAGTGATTACTTAACATAAAAAATGCTTATATATAAAAATTCTCAAACTTTTATATATAAGCATTTCCTTAATCTATAAACTATAAATATATTTAATAATACTTATTAAATAAAAAAATAATAGCTGCTTACGATTTTTTCTTCATAATACAGCTATTATTTCACTACTTTATTTGGTAATTTACTAATTTTAATACACCTCTTTGTTTAATCTATAAATTTTACATTGGAATCACCTCTTACTATATAAAATCATAATTGATATAACAAATCTAATCATCCTCCTTTACTTTTACTCTATTAATTAATATATTATTGTTCTTAACTTTTTCAATTCCTCCTTACATTGATTATTAATTATATTAAAACTAAATATTGCATTGGTATCATCTTCTTTTCTTTTACTACTTTCCTTGATTATTAATATGTTAAATAAACTTTTAATCCACTCCTTACCTTTATTGATCCTTTAATTAAAATACATTTTGCATTGGTATCATCTTCTTTTCATAATCTTTTACTTAAGTTCCTAAATGAATTCTATCTCACTCCTTACATTTTTTAAATCTTAGCTGATACTAAACTTTGCATTGGTATCATCCCCTTAAGTATTTTAATAAAATAAGAAATTTCTTTTTTATTATGTTGTTTTCTTATCTTGTTTAAATTATATTACCATTTCATAGCAAATTACAGACTGTTATTGAAATTTTATTTATGTTATAATAAAATAGTTGGGGTCTATTTCAAATCAATTTATATTATTTTAAAAAGAGATCGTATCAAAATTAATTTGCTACAACCTCTTTTCAATATAAAAATAATTATTTTATTTCCATTTTAGCAACAACGCTGAATTAATTATAACAAATACAGAACCAGCATTATGAACTAATGCCCCAAAAACTGGATTTAAAATACCACTAATAGCAAGTATAATCGCAATAAAATTTAATACCATGGAAAATATAAGATTATATTTTATTGTTACCATCATTCTTTTTGATAATGCTAGAAGATGTGGAAGTTCTTTAATATCATCATCTACTAAAACTATATCGGCTGCATCTACTGCAATATCACTACCTACTCCCCCCATTGCAATTCCAACATCTGCTTTTTTCAAAGCTGGAGCATCATTGATTCCATCTCCAATCATACATACTTTAAATTCATTCTCTTGATATTTATTAATCCAATTTAATTTATCTTCTGGAAGACAATTTGCATATAACTCTTTAATATTAAGCATATTAGAAATAGATCCAGCAGCACTTTCATTATCACCAGTCAATAAGACAGGATGTACCTGAATGTTAAATAATTTATTAATCATACCTTCGCTCTCTTTTCGAATAGTATCAGATAATGCTAAAAATCCTGAAAGAACTCCATCAACTGCAATATAAATTATAGTACATCCTTCTCTTAAATACTTATCTGCTTGTTCTGTTGCTTCTTTTGGAATTATTACACAGTCTTCTTTCATAAGCAATGCATTACCTGCAAGTATTTTTTTACCATCAATACTAGCTTTAATTCCGCTCCCTGGTATCATATAAAAATCTTCTGCTATTGAATTTAAATTATTAAATTTTTCTTTATAAGATTTTACAACAGCTTTACCTAATGGATGCTCTGAAAGAGACTCTGCACAAGCTGCATAATAATACAAATCATTCTCATTTATATTAGAATAATTTGACTTTACACCTAATACTCGTGGAGTACCATAAGTCAATGTACCTGTTTTATCAAAAGCAATTTTTGAAACAGAAGCCAATCGCTCTAATGCATCACCTTCTCGCACAAGAAACCCATGCTTTGTAGCATTACCAATAGCCGCCATAATAGCAGTAGGTGTTGCCAGTACCAATGCACAAGGACAGAACACTACTAAAATTGTAACTGCACGAATAATCTCTCCTGAAATAATCCATGTAAGTAATGCAGATACCAATGCAATTACAACAATCCACGTTGCCCATCTGTCTGCAAGTCCTACTATTTTTGCTTTTCCAGCATCGGCTGACTGGACAAGTCTAATCATTCGCTGAATAGAACTATCTTCTTCAGCTTTTGTTACCCGCATTTCAAATACACCAAATTGGTTTACAGTACCACTAGAAACATCATCTCCTAATGTCTTGTCCACTGGAAGTGATTCTCCTGTCATTACCGCTTGATTTACAGATGTCTGCCCAGAAATTATTACACCATCTAGTGGAATAGTTTCTCCTGGTAAAACCCTAAGAACATCATTTACCTTTACTTTTTCAACTTGAATAACCTCTTCACTTTTATTATATATAACTCGTGCAGTCTGTGGTGTAAGATGAACAAGCTTTTCAATACCTGCTCGTGCCTTTGCTACAGTCAAATCCTCTAGCAAAGCTCCAAGCTGCATAATAAAAGCAACTTCACCTGCTGCAAAATGTTCTCCAATACATATAGCTGCAATTAAAGCAATTGATACAAGTACATCTGCTTTAATATCAAATTCTGTAATAAGTCCAATAATCCCTTCTAGTATTATAGGTATTCCACAAAGAATTATTGCTACCCATGCTATATCAAATTGTAATTGAATTAAGTCAAAAACACTTATAAGTAGTGCTATACCTGAAATTATAAGCAGAATAATTTCTTTCTTTATTCCACCAAATTCTAATAAATATTCTATCTTTTCTATTATAGTTTTCATATAAATCTAAAAAACCTCCTACCTTTATATACCCATAGGGGTATGTGTAGATTATACCCCTATGGGTATATATTTTCAAGAGGAAAATAAAAAAAGCAGTCATTCCTGACTACTTTTATAACCTTATATTTAACTCATATTTGCAAAACGTTCAACAGCTTTAGTGAAACTATCAATAGTTTTATCAGCATCACCATGTTCTATTCCATCACGTACGCAATGTTTAATATGTCCTTCTAATACAACTTGCCCTGCCTTATGAAGAGCTGATTTAGCTGCATTAATTTGTGACAAAACATCTTCACACGGAACATCATTATCTATCATTCTATCAATTGCTTGTACCTGACCAATTATTTTCTTTAATCTTCTATGAAGATTTTCAGAATCCATACATTGTCTCATGTTTACGCCTCCAATACCATAAGAAGTATATGTACATTATAGTTAATCTTATAAATTTGTCAATGTTATTTATATATTGCTCTTACATTTGCTCAAGTAATTTTCATATATACAAAAAAATAGTATTAATCTTCTACTAATATCTTTTCATAATACTAATTAATTTATATTTTCATTCTTAAAAACTAATCTACCAACATAATATTTTTATCTTATTTCAATATTTTTTTATCGTTTTTCAATAAATTTTTATTGTATTATGCATAAGCATGTGATAATATAATGCTGTAAAATAAATTTAAACGCGAGGTAACAACATGAAAAAATATTTATTAAACTTAATTCCATTTATTCTTACAGCACTATGCTTTGTTGCTTATAACTTAATAGGCTCTGAAGTCCTTCCTGACGGCACACTATCAGAACCATTTTTCCTAATTCCAATATCATGGTTCTTTTTCTTAATAGGAGTGACTTGGTTAATAATAAATATAATTTTGTCATTTATACACAAAATAAAGAAGAAAATTTAATAATCTAAATATTTCATATTAATTGAGAAAGAAGAGAAAAGATTCATGAATAAAAATTTTAGTTCAAATTTATTAAATAAAATTATTACAACTGGAATAATTTTAACTTTTTTAGCACTCCTATCTACTCCATTAATATTAACAGCAATATTTAAGAGTAGATTAGGAATTATTAATTCTAATATCCCAATTAGTATATCTATAGGACTATATATCTGTGCTATTCCTTATATTATTGCATTGTTCATTTTAAAGAAAATCTCTAAGCAAATAGCAATTAAAGATCCATTTAATATAAAAATACCTATACTTTTAGAACAAATATCATTTTGTGCTTTTAGTGAAATTATTTTATTCAACATCGTATGTATTGTTCTATATTATGTTTTTAATATATACTTATATGGAATAACTATTATGTCATCTATTGTGGTTTCCTTTGTTTCGTTAGCTATTGGAGTACTAAGTATTGTATTAAGTCAACTAATTAAAATAGCTATTGAAATAAAAGATGAAAATGATAAAACTATTTAAAAGGAGCTTAGTATGTCTATTATAGTAAACTTAGATGTAATGATGGCCAAAAGAAAAATGAGTTCTACAGAACTTGCACAAAAACTAGGAATTACAATGGCCAATCTCTCAATACTAAAAAATAACAAAGCGAAAGCAATTAGATTTTCAACTTTAAATGAAATATGTAAGATATTAAATTGCCAACCTGGTGATATTTTGGAATATATCGAAGATTAAAAATAATAAATTCATTATAAAAGCCAATAAAATAAACTACTCTTCGTAAATTAGATATGAGCAGTTTATTTTATCTTTTATATATACCTTAATGAATTTATGGTTATTCTTATACATATTTTAATTTATATATTTTAATAAATTAGATTTTTTTTAATTTCACTTTAGAAATCATGAGATATCCCAAAATAATCATAAGAACTCCTGGTATAATCTTTGTATATGTAATTATTAATGATAACAAAGCTAAAACACTTCCAGAAATAGTTATTGGAATCCCTAGAAATACTCCTTCAAATTCACTTATATTATACTTTGCAAGCCTATAACATCCACATATAATATAAAACAACATAATACATGTACCAATTAAATAATTGTTTAATCCATATTTAAAAAATATGAGAATCCCTGGTGCAACTCCAAATGAAACAAGGTCAGCAAGTGAGTCTAGTTCCTTTCCTATTTCACTTGAAACATTAAGCATTCTAGCAATTCTACCATCATATCTATCCACTAAAGATGCAAGAATTATACATAACGCAGACATAAAATAATTATTATTTATGACTTCAACTATTGATAATATTCCAAAGGATAAGTTTAAAAATGTAAGTATATTAGGAATGTATTTCTTCAACATTAATCCTCTCCTCCTGTGATTTATATTTTTTATTTTTAGTTGATAATTCAACTTTTTTATTCTATCTAAAGAATATATTTTACCCCCAGACAAACTAGCTGTTGGGGGCTCATTAATTTACTTAGCATTTAAATTTCACAATTTATTTCTTCATAATCTTTTCAAATCTGAATAACTCCTCTGAGCCAGGTAAATCTTCGTACTCTGGTGCATGAGGATCAGGATTATTTTTGTTAAAATACTCTACAATCTTAAAACCACATTTATTTACATAAAAATGAATATTCCTTTTTTCAAAGTATGGTGTACAAGTTTCCCAAATTTTAGTTTCAGGATACTGTTTTTCAATAGCCTTCCAAGCTTTATAACCTAGTCCATGACTATGTTCACTTTTATATATAAAGAAAAGTTCTAATGAATTATGTTGTGTAAGTTCATTTATATTAATGACAGCACCACCTACCTTTTTTCCTTCTAGAATTATATGGTAAATAACAGTTCCAGCTTCATTAAAAGACTGTTCTATATCTTTATCAGAAGGTATTGGCTCATTCAGATTAGAACCAAACTCTTCAACAATTGCTACAGCAAATGCTTCTTGTAAATTTTTTTTAAATTTAGGCAGTTCATCCTTTTTCGCAATCCTTAATGTAACTTCATTTCTTTCATTAATTTTTATCATAAATTTTCCTCCTATACTTTAATATACTACCAAAACTCTAATTTCATTGATTATATAATTAATCACCAATTTAACACAGTCAAATTTCTTAACATTTTTCATCAGTAAATTTTTTTATAATTTTATCTTTATAAAATATTCCTATTATAAATCCAATAATAGCTATAATTAATACAATTATAGTAAGAAGATAATTTCCAGCATTTATGTTTGCACCAACACTTACTGATGCCATTATCCAAGGCAATCTGCTTGCTATTAAAATCATAAAGAATTTCATAGGTCTCAACGTTGTAAGTCCAGCTACATATATCATAAAATCTTTTGGAAGTCCTGGCATTATAAAAATTATAAACAATATAATTTCAAATTTTCTACTTTCCATAATATCAAGCATCCACTTTAACTTTTTCTTTCTAAGCAGATCTGCTATAAAATCTCCACCTATCAATCTTGTAAAATAAAATGCTATCCCAGATCCTATAATAAGACCTATTAAGCTATATAGGGTTCCTAATGGTAATCCATAAACATATCCTCCTGCTATCTGAATAACCTCACCAGGAATAGGTGCAACTACAGTCTGAAGAATTTGAAAGAATATCAGCATAAATACTCCCAAATTCCCCATAGATAAAATGTATTTATTAAATTCATCAAGTGATACAGTCATTAAAAGCAGTTTTGGCATAAATGCACATAATAATGCAGTTAATAAAATAGCAATGAATACTGCTGAAATTTTCAGTGTACGCTCTTTATTCAATATTAATAATTCCTTTCTTTAAATATATTTTCAAATTATATGATTCAATCTTTTTAAACACTTATGTCTGTAAGATATAGTGTAGATACAATATCTTAAGTTTTTCATATATCAAATCTTAAGAATTCTTAAGTGCTTTATAAAATATAGATAAAAAATACATGAGGCTATATACTATAAAAAAAGGAGGTAACAAATTCTATGAGAAACATTTTGATTGCAGATGACAATGATGAAATTAGAGAAATAGTTCGAATACTTTTAGAAAGTGAAGGATTTAATGTGTCTGAAGCCATAAATGGTGAAGATGCTATAAATAAAGTAAACGATAATACAGATTTAATTATTCTTGATATAATGATGCCTATAAAATCTGGATTTAAAGCATGTATAGAAATTAGGGAAAAAACAAGCGCACCTATTTTATTTCTTACTGCAAAGTCACAGGATTCTGATAAATGTATGGCTTTTTCTGCTGGAAGCGATGATTTTCTTTCAAAACCATTTTCATATACAGAATTAATTTCAAGGGTCAAAGCCTTACTCAGAAGATATTATATATACAAAGGAAAAGAAGCTCCCGAATCTTCAGACTCTATAGATATAAATGGATTAAAAATAAATAAAACTTCTAATGAAGTTTCTATAGATAATGAAGAAATTATACTTACTGAAATAGAATATAGACTACTTTTGTTGATGGCTTCAAATAGATCTAAAATATTTTCAGCACAGAATTTATATGAAAGTGTGTGGAATGAACCATATTTTTATACAAATAACAATACCGTTATGGTTCATATAAGAAATTTAAGAAGCAAGCTGGAGTGCGATCCTCAAAATCCAAAATATATAAAAACTGTATGGGGGAAAGGATATAGAATTGAGTAAAAAAATTTTTTTAACAAAACTGGAAAGGAAATTAACTGTATCTATAATAATTTCATTAACTATTTCTATTTTAATATCTTTTTTAATAAATTTTGCTGGTGAATATATGCTCGATACTTATTATGATAAAAGTAATTTTCTTAATAACAAAAGTACTCAAGCATTATCTGACTTTAAATCATATATATCAAAAAATAACATTTCAATTGACGATCATGAAAAAATTGAAAAATGGGTACGTAACTATAAGTATGTAGATATTTATATATTTGAAAATAATACTTTAGTATATAACTCAACTAGGTATGCTTCATATTCTGACTATGAAACTTTGGTAGAAACCACAAATATATCAGATTACTTTGATGATATATCATTTTATGATACAAATGGAAAAGTTTATATGGACTGCTATTTTGAATATAAATATTATTACATTACTCTTTTTATATCTGCTACTATTGGCTTAATATGTTTTGTAATTATCATGCTTACTTTAATAAATAAGAAAATTTCGTATATAGGAACACTTGAAAATGAAATTAAAATTTTAGAAGGCGGTGATTTAAATTATAATATAACAATAGATGGTAATGATGAATTAGCTTTTCTTGCTGAAAGCATTAATGAAATGAGAAAATCATTTATCGAGCGACTACAAAATGAAAATGAGGCAAAATCAGCTAATAGCGAACTAATTACAGCTATGTCCCATGATTTAAGAACTCCACTTACTGCATTACTTGGATACCTGGATATTATTGAGTATAAGAAATATAAAACTGAAGAAAATCTTATGCAATACATACATAATAGCCGTGAAAAGGCTTATCAGATAAAATCATTATCAGATAAACTTTTTGAATACTTTTTAGTTTTTAGTCATAAAGAACACCTAGAACTTGAAACTTTTAATGTAAATGAAATATTTGAGCAGATATTTCAAGAAGAATTTTTTATGCTTAATGCTGAAAATTTCACATTTGATTTTATTCCATGCAACCATATATGTTATTTAGATATGAATTTAATTTCAATCAGACGTGTATTTGATAATCTATTTTCCAATATTTTAAAATATGCTGATAAATCTGAACCAATCAAAATACGTTATTATATTGAAAATAATATTTTAATTATCACAATAAAAAATAAAATAAATAATAATCTAAAATCTGTGAGCAGTACTGGAATAGGTCTAAAAACTTGTACCAAAATTATAGAAATGCATAATGGAAAATTATCTACTCAAAAAATAGATAACTTCTTTATAGTGACTATTACACTAAATGTAAAATAAAATTAAATCTTTTATTTTATTAGACTTAATGCTGTCTTTTAAGTAATGATTCACTTAAAAGACAGCATAATCTATTCTTATCTGTATTCTATTCAACTTAAAATCAAACATTTTTATATTTTTAAATCCACTAATTTTCTCACCAATTCTTCTGATACAAAATCATAATCCTTTTCATGTCCCTCTGGCCCATAACTATAGTTTACATACTGACCACATGTTGTTTCATCACTGCCCCAATCCTTACAAGATGAATGAACTTGAGATATCTTTGTATAATGCATTAAATCTTCTGCATTTAATGCATTCACTCCACTTCCAGCCAAAATTTCTATTTTATCACCATAATTTTCTTGTAAGCTTTTAATCATATCCCTACCATACATTGCCTTTGGTTGTAATCCACTTGTAAGCAATCGGTCTATTTTCATATCTATTAATACTTCAATTGCTTTTATTGGATCATCTACGCAATCAAATGCTCTATGAAAAACTGCTTCTGCATTATATTTTTTAACTAAATCAACCATTTTTTTAGTTTTTTCAATATTAATTGTTAAATCATCATTTAAAAATCCAAATGCTAATCCATCTGCTCCATTTTCTAATAATGCTCTGGCATCTTCCATCATTTGTTCAAATTCAACATCATTATAGCAAAATCCTGCTCCTCTTGGTCTAACCATACATATAACTTTTAAATCAGTGTTTTTCTTTGTTAATGTTAAACTTCCTATACTTGGTGTTAAACCACCCAAATGTAATGCACTATTTAGTTCAATACGCTTAGCGCCACCAATATAAGAATTTCTTGCATCTTCATAACTTCCACAGCATATTTCTATCATTTTTTCTTCTCCTTTGATTAATCATATAAACTTAGTAAATATATTTTTGTGACATATTAAATTAAGTCTAACTATTTCAACTTTACTATACCAAAAGAATTCCTCTAGTTCATTATTCCTTTTAATATTATTTTAATAACTTGATCTAATACATCATTAACTTTTAGATTATTTGATTTCAGCACTTCTTTATCCATTAGCTTTTCACTTACCTGATCTATCATTAATGCTACTATTGATAAATCCATATCTTTTTTTACTTCCCCACTCTTTTTAGCTTCATCTAATACTTTACATATTGCTTCTATCTTGAACTTTTTCAGTTCTTTTATTTCATTCCATTCATCTTCATAATCTAGCCTTATTTCATCCATAATAATAAATGGTAGCTTATACTTATGATACGTATATACTATTTGATGACATTTATCACTTACATCCATACTATTTTTTAATATCTTTATTGTGCTTTCTCTATCTGTATCTAGTACTTCTTTAATATAACATCTTATCATATCATCTTTATTTTCAAAATATTTATATATTGTCTTCTTACTAATTTTCAATTCTTTGCAAATCAAATCTAAGTTCATTTTTTTTATCCCATATATTTGAATATTTTGAGCTACTATCCTCAATATTTCATCTCTCATAAAACTTCTCCTTATTAACATATTTTTTAACAATCAATGCACCTAATAATCCAACTAAAAAAGTAACTATAAATGAACATTTTTCACTTTTAACCCAGATAGCGGCTATTATTGATGATCCTAAAAAAGAACCTCTATATTGTAAGCAAAATATGCAATAACCATAGTCATCGCCATTTGTCTTATACCTAATGCAACTCCTAAAGTTCCAACAAATATTGAATTAAAGCTTTTATAGTTGTATTTTTTAATCATAATTATCCCTCCTAGGAAACTATATTTTATTTTCAAGTTCCCTTAATGTATTTAAAAAGGAAACTTATTTTATTATTTAAGTTTCCCAACTATATATTATACTACAACACTTTATATTATAATACAACATAAAAATATATTTATAATAAAGTATATAAGTTTTCTATAGATTATATTTAATTCCCATATTATGAGGTATAGTTTTTAAACATTTTAACCTATCTTGAATACTTTGACTTCAGATTATAGTTTTAAGTTTCTCCCAAAAATAAAATCCCCCTTTATAGAAACAGCTTTATCTTTTTAACTGCTTTATATAAAGGGGCATATCAAAACTAAAATTATTATTTAATGTTTTTGCTTTTCATAGTGAAAGTGACTTATGCTATTCAAAATCCACTTTCCAATAAATATATTATACTCTTGACTTTAAATATTCATCAATAGCAGCAGCAGCCTTCTTACCAGCACCCATAGCTAATATAACTGTTGCCGCACCTGTAACTGCATCTCCACCAGCATATACGCCTTCTTTTGTAGTAAGACCAGTTTCTTCTTCTGCCACAATACATCTTCTCTTATTAATTTCTAATCCTTCAGTTGTTGATGAAATTAATGGGTTTGGTGATGTTCCAAGTGACATTATTACAGTGTCTACATCCATCACAAATTCTGAACCTGGAATTTCAACAGGGCTTCTTCTTCCTGATGCATCTGGTTCTCCAAGCTCCATTCTTACACATTTCATTCCTTTAACCCATCCATTTTCATCTACTAAGATCTCTGTTGGATTAGTTAATACATCAAAGATTACTCCTTCTTCCTTAGCATGATGTACTTCTTCTGCTCTTGCTGGAAGTTCTGATTCACCTCTTCTATAAACAATATGACTTTCTGATCCAAGTCTTAATGCTGTTCTTGCTGCATCCATAGCAACATTTCCTCCACCTACTACTGCAACTTTCTTACCAGATCTAACTGGAGTCTCATATCCTTCTACTGCTGCTTTCATTAGGTTTACTCTTGTTAAAAATTCATTAGCTGAAAATACTCCATTAGCATTTTCTCCTGGTATTCCCATGAATCTTGGAAGTCCTGCACCTGAACCTATAAATACTGCTTCAAAGCCTTCTTCTTCAAATAATTCTTCTATAGTAATTGTTCTTCCTATAATAACATTTGTTTCAATTTTAACACCAAGCTTTTTAATGTTATTAACTTCGTTAGCAACTACTTTTTCCTTTGGAAGTCTGAATTCTGGAATTCCATATTCTAAAACTCCTCCAGCTTTATGAAGTGCCTCAAATATAGTTACTTCATATCCTTTTTTAGCTAAATCTCCAGCACAAGTAAGTCCTGCAGGGCCACTTCCAATAACTGCAACTTTAATTCCCTTCTTAGGTTCTGTTGCACTTAAGTCAACATTATGTGCTGCTGCCCAGTCTGCTGTAAATCTTTCAAGTTTACCTATAGATACAGATTCACCTTTTATTCCAAGTACACATTTACCTTCACATTGTTTTTCTTGTGGACATACTCTTCCACATACTGCTGGAAGTGCACTATACTTAGCAATTTCCTTAGCTGCACCTTCAAAATCACTCTCTTTTAACTTTGCAATAAATGCTGGAATATCTATTGATACTGGACATCCTTTTCTACATTGTGCATTTTTACAATTCAAGCATCTTGAAGCTTCTTTAACAGCTTCTTCTTCATTATATCCTATGCATACTTCTTCAAAATTAGTAGCTCTAACCTTAGGGTTTTGTTCTCTTACAGGTACTCTTATCATTCTCTCTTTCATATCCATTACTACTTATCACCTCTGCAACCACAGCCACCATGACTATGAGTATTTCCTTCTTCAACTTTTAAAGTAGCTCTGCCTTCTTCAGTCTTGTACATAGCTTGCCTTCTCATTGATTCATCGTAATTTACTAAATGTCCATCAAACTCTGGTCCATCAACACAAGCAAACTTAACTTCTCCTCCAACAGTCACTCTACAAGCACCACACATCCCTGTACCATCAACCATTATAGGATTTAAACTTACTGTTGTTGGAATATTTAATTCCTTAGTCAGCATAGAAGTAAATTTCATCATTATCATTGGTCCAATAATAATTGCGTGATCATATTTCTTACCTTGATTGTTAACTAATTCTTTAAGCTTATCTGATCCAGTTCCCTTAAATTCATATGATCCATCATCAGTTGTTACGTAAAGATTTCCTGCAACATTCTTAAGCTCTTCTTCATATATTAATAAATCTTTGTTTCTGCTTCCTAAAATAACATCTACAGCTATTCCGTGTTCATGCATCCATTTTACTTGTGGATAAACTGGTGCTGCGCCAACTCCACCTGCTACAAAGATGAAATTCTTTTTCTTCAATTCTTCTATATTCTCATGTATAAATTCACTTGGTACGCCTAATGGTCCAACAAAGTCAGCTACATAATCTCCTTCATTAAAATCAGCTAACTGTTTAGTTCCTTTTCCTACAGTTTGAAAAACTATAGTTACTGTCCCTTTTTCTTTATCATAATCTGCTATAGTTAAAGGAATTCTTTCACCCTTCTCATCATTTTTTATGATAATAAATTGTCCAGGTTTTGCAGATTTTGCTACTCTTGGAGCTTCTATATCCATTAAGAATATATTATTTGTCAGCTCCCTTTTGTTAACTATTTTATACATTTACGTTCCTCCTAATTTAACCAAGTAACTTGATTCAGCTTCTGATTTTTCTTAATCTGAATCTTATATATAATTTTTATTCTTGCGAGAATATACTTTATCTATAAGTACTATCTAATACCTCTATTATTAATTGGAAATTGAATATATATTAAGATATAAGATCCTTATCTGGTGTTACTAATATCTTAACATGTTTCTTCTTTTCAGGACCTGTTAATGCACCAAAACCTTCTTCAACTATATCATCTAAATGTATTTTCTTTGTTACATATCCTTCTGCTTTTATTCTTCCATCCTTCATTTGAGCCATAGTTGCTTGGAACTCATGTCTATATGCCAATGTTCCAACTATCTTCTTTTCTGTAAACACTAATGCATTAGGATTAAATGTAACTCCTTTTTCCCATATACTTGTTATAACCATAGTTCCTTCGAATTTTAAGCTATCGATACCTGTATCAAAACCTATTTGAGCTCCTGTAGTCTCAAATGCTACATCTACTCCTAATCCATTTGTAAGCTTTTTAACTTCTTCTGCTATATTCACTTCATTAGGATCTAAAACAACATCTGCTCCTGCTCTTTTTGCATACTCTTGTCTTATAGACTTTCTTTGTAATACTATTACTAATTTTGCTCCTGCTGCTTTCAAGCACTCAATAGTTGCAAGTCCTATTGGACCAGATCCTAGTACTAATGCAGTATCACCTGTTCTAAAATTACCAACTCTAATTGAATGTAATGCAACTGCCATTGGTTCAACTAAAGCAGCTTGTTCGTAAGACATTTCATCTGGTATCTTATGTACGAATTCTTCTGGGAAAACTGTATATTCGGCAAGTCCTCCACCACTTCCACAAAGTCCATGGAAACCTAATGATGAACATAAATTATATTTTCCTTCTAAACATGCTGGACATTTTCCACATGCAACTATAGGTTCAACAATTACTCTATCTCCTGGCTTGAAGTTAGTTACATCAGATCCAACTTCAACCACATCTCCTGAAAATTCATGACCTAGAACTACTGGAGCTGTTGTACCACTTAATGGATGAGGTTGTCCCACTGGTATAAATATAGGCCCACCTAAATATTCATGTAAATCCGATCCACATATTCCACACCATTTTACTTTAATCTTTACACCATTAACTGTAACCTTAGGTTCTTCAATTTCCTCTACTCTAACATCTTTCTTTGCATACCATAATGCTGCTTTCATATTAAAACTCCTCCTTGGATAAATTGTTAATTAATTCACATATATTATTAGCAATATTCATACCAAGTTATGAATAGAATCATAGTTTTTCTATTTTATTAGGGGTAATTCCTTGATATAATCAGGTTTTTATCTATTGTATATATTACTATCTTACATAAAAATTATTAAACTATAAAATAAAAATGTATCAAAATGATACATTTTTTCATTCTCATTTTGATACACATCTACTTCTTTTCTCATTTTGATACATCTATATTGTATTTTTTTATCTTTCTATATAACGTCGCTCTTCCTATACTTAACAATTTAGCTGTTAGCTGAAGATTTCCATTACATTTTCTTATAGCATCCCTTATTGCATTCTCTTCTACCAAATCAAGAGGCACTATTTTTTTAATTTCCTCTTGATTTAATGATTCTTGATTCAAAACTTGTAATGTATTTTTATAATCTAAATTGTTTATTTCTATATTCATTATTTCATCTTCACTTAAGTAATAATCTCGTTCAACAACATTCTTAAGTTCTCTTATATTTCCATGCCAATCATGTTTCTTTAATTCATCTATATATGATTGTTTTGGTTTTATAAATTTATTTCTATTTTTTATATTTAACTTTTGTATAAACTCATTTACAAGTAAGTCTATATCTTCTTTCCTTTTCCTAAGTGGAATTGTCTTTATTTCCATCACACTTAATCTATAATATAAATCTTCTCTAAAATTTTGCTTGCTTATTTCATTTTTCAATATTCTATTAGTAGCTCCAATAACCCTTACATTTAATTGCTTTTCATATGTTCCACCAACTCTTATAATCTTTCCATTATCTAATACTCTAAGAAGCTTACTTTGAATATCTAAAGGCAATTCTCCAATTTCGTCTAGAAATATTGTTCCTCCATCTGCTAGTTCAAATTTACCTGGGTGTCCTTCTTTCAAGGCACCTGTAAAAGCTCCTTTTTCATATCCAAATAATTCACTTTCAACAAGTTCACTAGGTATTGAAGCACAGTTTACTGCAACAAATGGACCTTTTGCCCGATTGCTGTAATTATGTATTGATTGTGAAATTAATTCTTTACCCGTACCACTTTCTCCTTGAATTAATATATTACAATCACTTTTTGCAGCCTTTTTAGAAAAACCTATCATGTTTTTCATTTCTAGATTATTAGTTATTATATCTTTAAATTCATATTGAGCTTTATATCCTGCAAATTTATTTACAAGTTTATGTACAACTTCCACCTCTGTAAAAGTTATTACCATACCACTATTTTTCTCATTTTTATTTAAGGGAAGTATATCTATAACACATTTTATTATGTCATTATTTATAGAAAAATCCCACTCTAAATTATGCAAAAACTTGTTTTCACTTTCAATGAGTTTATGAAAATCAATACCACTTAAAACCTGATTAATATCCATATTCATTGCTTCTTCTAAAGATATATTTAGAATTTTTAGTGCTTGTTCATTTATTCTTTTTATCTTCATCTGTTCGTTCATAACTATCATACCTTCTGATATAGACTCGAAGGTTATATTAAGTAATTTATATGAAGTAGCTAATTTCATTTGTTTCTGTATTGATTGAGCTGCCGCTGTTACTATACCTAAAGTATGAGAATGAGCATTGTAATAATTACCTGACATATTTATGCATCCGATTAAATTATCATCTTCATCATATATTGGTGCTGCTGAACATGTCCAAGAATGTTGATTTTCCCCATAATGCTCTGCTCCAATGGTTTGAACTGGCTTGTTAAGATATAAAGCTGTTCCTATAGCATTAGTTCCAACTACTTTTTCTGACCACAATTCACCTTTTAGAAAATTTAATTCTTCAACTTTTTCCATTATATCTTCATCACCTATTACATCGATTATATATCCATCCTTATCAGCTAAAAACAAGGCAAATCCTGACCCACGAACCAAACTATAAATACTTTCTATAACTGGTCTAGCAACAGAAATAAGTTCACTATTTTTATTAATAAGCTCATCTATATTAGGATATTTAACATTCCCTCTTCCGTTATGGGGATCTACTCCATATTTTCTACACCTTATCCATGAATCTGCAATTTCTGATCTAACCTTTGAATCAACTTTCCCACAAGAAATAAATTTTTTCCATGCTTCAGTGATAAATTCGATATAATCTTTCATCTCTACCTCTCCATTACTTATAAAATATAATATCAACATTATTTTTATTAGTGGTACTTAATGTATCCCCAGATCTACAATTTATAACTATCTTAATCATCCAAATATGTTGTTCTAGAAACTATTTTACCATGAAACAATCCTTTTTACATATTCGCCTAGTATATAAAGTATTTTTATATACATAACTCATAAAAATAATCTGCTCTCTTTATAATAAACAGTTAAAATAAAAAAACTATTTCTATAAAGGGGGATTTTATTGGGGGTAGAAAGGCAAAAGTATCATGTGAAATTAAAGTTATTCAAGATTATTTAGTTTGAATTAATGTATCGACTACTTCATACTAACATTGGATTATAGAAAAAATTAAAAGGCATGACTCCAATTGAATATTGGACTCATACCTTAACATCAAATTTTAGAACATTTCCATTCCCCACTTATCCTTTACTAGAGTAAACTATTTTATAAATATACTATTTATAGCATTTTTTACTTCTTATCTCTTATTGTATCATTCTTAGATTAAGTTATATGAACGTTGCTTTTTTCAACTTATATTTAGCAAGCTCCTCATCTAATATTAATGTTTGTCTTGCTAACTCGTTAGTCGAACTTGTAACTTCTTCTAATGTTAATGAATTCTTTTCAATTACATCTGAAATTTGATTTACTCCCTCCACCATTTGACTTATAGCAATACTTTGCCCCTTAGACACTTCTGATACTTTTCTGGATATTTCTACTGCTTTTATAACATTTTCAACAATAATAGCCAATGATTCTGCCGTTTCATTAGCAAGTACATTTCCTTCACTTGCTTTCATAATAGCTTGTTCAATCATTCCTTTTGTATTTCCTGCTGCAATTTTCACATCTTCTGCAAGTTTTCTAATCTCCTCTGCCACAACTGCAAAACCTTTTCCAGCTTCACCAGCTCTTGCTGATTCAATAGCTGCATTTAAAGCAAGTAAATTTACTTCTGATGCTATATTATTTATTGTTTCTGTTACCTGAGATATTTGTTTTGCAGATATATTTATATCATTCATAGAATTTATAAGATTATTCATTTTTGAATTACCTTCATCAACTATTATCTTTACTGACTTTAAATATTCTTCTGTTTTTTCTATATCTTTTGTATTATCTTGTACTTGATCAGATATTTCTGTAAAGCTAGCAAGCAATTCCTCTACTGCTCCTGCTTGTTCCATTGCACCTTCTGAAATCACTTGTGTTGTTGTATGTATAGATTTTGAACCATTTGCTATTGCTTTTGATGATTTCCCAATATTACGGAATATATTATTTAATGTATCTATTATAATTCCAGATGACAACTGCATTTCTTTAAATTGACCTCTATAATCTATGTGTTTATTTAATTCTACATCTAAATTCCCACTTGCCAAGGTATCTAATATATTAACTTCATCATCAATATAAGATTTTAAGAAAGATATTGATTCATTCATTTCACATATAACTTGTCCAAATTCATCTTGTAATACATAAGAGGTATCTGTTTCTAATCTTCCTTCATTTAAACTTGAAGAAATTTTTCTTAAGCTCTCTATTCCTTTGCTTAACATAGAATTTATTAATTTCATAATAATTATTGAGAAAATTATAATTATAATCCCAATAGCTATTGTAAAAATGAAATTATACCACTTAATTCTATCACTTGTTTTTAAAAAATGTTCTACACTAGCAGTCGCATTATCAGATATTTTTATTAGAACTTCTCTTCCATTATCAACTTGTGGTATATATGCTTCCGTAAATATCTTTTCTGCTTCTTCCACTTGATTCTTTTCCAACAATTCAACTATACTTTTTCTTCCTTCTCCTCCTACTTTCATGTATTCTTCAAATTCATGTATTAAATTTATATCAATAGACTCATCTTTTTCAGATCTTTCTTTAATAATAGCTAAACTATTCCTCAATTTGTCTAAATACTCTTCTGCAATATGCATATTTTCATCTTTCATATTTTTATCTTTAGCAATAATTGCCCTAGACATATATTTATCTAATGCTTCAAGTTGCGCTCTCATTGACCATATAATATCATTCGTCAAATATGGACCACTATATATTTTTCCACTTAATCTGCCCATTATTTGCAAGCTACTTAAAGATAATAAAATAAATATAATCATCATTATAATAATAAATCTAAATGAGATTACATTTCTTTTCTCCATTGAATAATTTTCATATTTCCCCTTTATCCATTTCATAATTACAAAATCTCCTTTTAATTTTATGATCATACTCTTATAAGGCTTAACTTTGTCCTCATCATAATAAAAAACAAATATTTTAAATTTTCTTAAAAAACGAAACTATAATCTATAAATTACCACCTCCAACAAAATATAAAATCTGTAATTTTTTAGATTTTATTACTATCTTTAAAATCTAATCAAAAAATTTTATTCATTAATATCAATTATTATACAGTACTTTTTGACACAAGTCTATGTTTTTTCACTCAAAAAAGTAATTATAATCCATTTTTATTTCTATTTTTTTACTTTTATAATAAAATATTTATAACATTCATTTTCATTCATGATTGTATGTTTATAATCAATATCCGATATTTTTCTAATAATCTTGTAAATTTTATGTTGGACTATTAATTTACCTACTACATAACAATCTTTATTATTTTGACCTTTACTTAATAATATTTCAGTATCAACACATCCAATATCATGTTTTGCATGCTATTTTATCATGTAAATTCATGATAAAATAGAAAAAGAAATATATAAAGCTACTCCTGCTTCATATATTTCTTTTCTTTGATTACATAATAATATGTATATTTAATTATTAATTCACTACTATTCTTTTAAATCTATAGCTTTCAAATAAATAATTTGAATAATATGTTATATTTCCCCACATATCATTGTATTCACTAAAATATTGATTTACTATATTAGAATCTTTCACTACAATTAAATTCTAATCAGTTTCTGTATAATTATATTAACTACCTAAAGATATTTTATCATCTAATATTATAAGCTTAAAATGCATTAAACCACTATGACTATTAATCTTTATTGGAATTCTATTAGATTTCAATTTATCTAATATTGCTTTTTGAAATTTGGATTTATATTCCTAATTATCTATAATAGCATCTTAAGCGTCAAAAATTTCACGTATAGAAATCAAAATGAAGTAATGTTAAAATAAGCCCATTAGCTGAATAATAGCTACTGAGCAAAATTTAATATTAATTTCTAGATTTAGAATATAAGTAATCTGGAAGGTCATCTGACCAAGGCATATAATCTTCTAAAAAAGCCATATCTCTATTTTCAGTTTTTGAAAGCACGTCAAACAAGTATATCAGATACTTTTCTACCGCTAAGCTGTTAGCTTTAGCCGTTTCTATAATGCTATAAAGAATTGCACTTGATCTTGCACCTTTAGGAGTATTTGAAAATAGCCAGTTCTTTCTGCCTATTACAAATAATTTTACAGCACGTTCTGCGGAATTATTGTCTATTTACAGGCTTCCATTTGTATAGAAAGCTTTCATATTAGGTAGTAATTTTTGAGTATAGTTCAAAGCCTTACCGAGAGCACTTGCAGGAAGTGCATCAGGTATTTCAGTATCAACATATTTTTGAAATTTATTAAAAATATGAAGAGATTTTTCAAGTCTTATTCTATGGTGGTCATCATAATAATCATCAGATCCACTATACTGCTCACGAAGATCTTTTTCTATAGAATAAAGTTGTTCACAATAATAAAACCCTATTATGGCACGTGAATGCTTAAGGCCTTCCCCTTGAAGTTCTGTAACTATATCAAAGAATTTTCTTCTGATATGAGCAAGGCAGTAAAGCCGTTTCACATTTTCGACTTTATTATATCCACTATACCCATCTGTCTGAAGATATCCTGAAAAACCTTCTAGGAATTTGATTGGGCATGAGCTTGAGCGCGTTTTCTGATAATCATATAGAATTAGATGGCTATCTTCTTTATCAGAAACGTATACCCACATATAATGTTTTGATTTAGATTCTTTTCCTTTGCTGTCAATAACTTTAACTGGTGTCTCATCGGCATGTGCATAACTGCTTTTTAAGAGATTTTGCTTCATGCAATTATATACACATTCCAATTCAGAAGCACTGTTTACTATCCAGTTTGATAATGTCTGTTTTGAAAGTCTTACATCCATCATCTGAAAATAAGTTTCCATCCTAGTAAGTAGCATTGAATGAAGATATTTCATTGTTATTACATGAGCAGCTAGTTCATTTGAAGTCATCCTTTTATGTAAGAAAGTCTTAGGGCTATCTGCAGATATTATGTTTGCTTTATCAGTTTCCGCTTCGCAATTTTTGCATGCCCATACTTCTGTTATATGTTCTTCTATATAAATTTCTGCTGGCTTGTATTTTAATAATTCCTTTTTCTTAGTTCCTATGAAAGAAAACTGATTTCCACATTTATCACATACTTTTTAGAGTCATCAAGTTTATGTTCAATTACAACTCTTTTCAGATTTGCTGTATTATCTTTCTTACCATTATGTGATACAGCTTTTTTTCTAGAATAAGTAACTGTTGCAATGTCAGGTTCTGAAATCTTTGAATCACTATCTTTTTCAGCTTCATTAAAAAATGATAACTGATCTCCACTAGCCTGTTCACTGGACTAGCCAAAAATTTTTCTGTTCTTATTTAAAATCTGGCCTTTTAGAAATGCAAGTTGATTTTTTAAATCTTCTATTTCAGCGTTTTTAGTTTTAATTTCAGAATCTTTATCTTTAATTACTTTTTCCATTTTAGAAATTATCACTTTAGTTTTATCATCAAGCTCATCAAAATTCTTATCTTCCATAACACGTATTCCTCAACAAATATAAACATATTTTACCACAAAACCCACAATTCTGAAGATGTAAATCCTTTGAATTGCAGGCTTATAAGCTTATCTGTACATTAAAAACTATTCTTTTCTTTAACAGAATTAAATTTTGATTTTGTTCTAATTTCATATCCTTTAAGGATCCATATTAATTCCTTTTTATATGTTTTAATGGCTTCTTCCTGAGTCTTCGGCCACTTTAATCTTCCATTTTCAAGACGGTAATAATATAGCCAGAATCCTTCATCAAAATGTAATATCTTTATTCTGTTCATCTGTTTATTACAAAAGACAAATAAAGCTTTTTCAAACGGATCGAGCTTCAGCTCATTTTTTACAATAATAATTAATCCATCAATACTTTTTCTAAGATCAGTAACTCCGCAAGCAATATATACAGTATCTATTTTATCAATATTAAACACTGCTGATTAAGTTCCTTACTATAGCAGTCAAAGCAGCTATTTCATTAGCCGGAATGTATATTGTGGCCTTTCCAATCTCAATTTTTATATCTGATGTATTACTATTTGATACAGTTGGATTACTTTCTGATTTTAAAGGAATTTCATGAAATACAACTTTATTCTTGTCTGATAATCTTCTTCTATGATAATAAAATTTCTTTTCAGCAATATTATTTTCTTTGCAGAAATCCTTGATTGTGCCTGAATATAATACAAGCTTATCAATCATTGATTTCCAATCTACAGCTTTATCTTCATTCATAAAAAATGCCTCCTGTTAAAAACTTTATTATAATTTTAACAGGAAGCTTTATCTATTTTGTAGGCCTAGATTCTTTGACGCTTACAAATAATCTTCGGTAATAGAAAAAGTGATGACAGATTTTCTCCATCATCACTTTTTATGTTCCTATAGGGATTATCTATTCGATATAGATATCCTATTCTATATTATAATATAAACTTTTAATCATCTTTATTGCATTTTCATACTTATGTTAATTAATATATTTATTATTTAAACATCTTACTCATAGCTAAAATTTCTTTTGTATTAGTTAACTCCTTAGTATCATTATTATTCCTTACAAACACTTTATCATCTACAAGTGTCAATTTATCCTGCTTAGGAATTCTAACCCTTATAATTGAGTATTCCATATATTGAATTATATCTATTTGTGATAATATTTGTGTTCTTAATGGATCATCCATTTTTGAGTTTTTTATTTTGTCTATAAAAATTCTCATATACTGATCGATTGACCATTTCATTTTTTTGATTTCTCTATCTATCCCAACTATATATTTCCCATATTTTTCAATATAATTAATCCCATATAATTGATTAACTCTTTCTGCATCAGTTTGTTTATCTGCTATACCTATTAAAAGATATCCATCTTCTCCTTGAGCTGAATTTGCAATAGCTGCTATTGTATTAATTATTTTCTGTATTAATTTTTCATCCAATTTAAATTTACCATCCATAGTAATAAAACCTTGCTTAAATTCATATCTAGTAGTTTCACTTTTTGAACGTCTTATTGAATTTTCAAAATCTATAATCATTCCCAATCCATGCTTTAATGATGCTGTATCTTTCTTTATAAAATATCTTCTTATAAGTCCTTGAGTCATATCTATATTCTTTATCCTATCAGTAACCTTAGCAAAATTAGCACTATTAGTTAACTTCTTTTGTAATCCAGTTAAGCTTTCCATAATTCCCTTATAATTATCTGGTATCATATCTTCTTCAAAAATCAATTTGTATACTGACATAAAGAGTGCATAAAAAGAACTTTTTACAGAATTCCTATATTGTCCTGATACACGTATTCTAAATCCATTCGTTTTTTTATCTATAGACTCAATTATTTCTTTTAAAATCGAAAAAGTATAAACTATATTTTTATATAATTCATCTGATCCATATTTGATAATACCAGCTTTTATCTTTATATATTTCTCACTGTTTTCATTGTATACTTCGTCAAATGCTACTCTACTCCTTGGAAACGGTTCATTCATAACTATTGATGCGATAATATCAGCAATCATTTCTTCATCTTCACTATCTCTCAATTCATTTTTTCCTAATATTCCAGTCTTGCACCAAAATATATCTTCAATTTTTATAGAATAATGCATATTATCTCTATAATCATCCATACTTATACTAGGCATTTCATACAATTTCAATATTTCCTTCGAAACATCTCCTCGTATTTCTATCGATATTTTTCTAACTAAACTGCTAAATTCATTTATCACTCCAGCTTGTCTTCTTTCTTGATTGCTTAATTGCCTCCCTTGTGAATTTATTCTTCCAAAAACATCTATTATTTCATTTTCCGCCATTGCCGGATATACAGTTATAGCTAGTTGATAGTCTAAAAACTTTGCACATAGTTCAATATTTATAAAATTATTTTCGGCCTTACTCTTAACTTCAAATGCACCAGCATCAGCTAAATATTTCGCTGTAGTGAATTCCTGAACATCAAAATACTCTTCCTTATACGTAACTCTATTCTCTATAAAATCAAAGATAGATGTTAATCTTTGAACTCCATCTAAAATTTCATATGTTCCATATCCATGTAATGTTGGTCTTTGTGCTAATAATATTAATGGAATAGGATATCCTCTTAATATACTATCTATCAGTAATTCTTTTTCTTCATTTGTCCAGACTAACTTTCGTTGATATTTTCTATTTACTATTAATTTACCTTCTCTATATAATCTGTATGCTTCTTGTATACTCATACCTTTTGGAGTAATACTCATTGTTATTCCACCCTTCACCAATTTCTATAATTACATCACATTTTCATATATATTATTTCTATATTTCTGTAATTAAGATATATCTTGTACTATTAAATTCTATCTTTATATCACTAGATAGCTCTACCTTTAACCATTGTAGTTTAATAATAATCTACTCGATCAATAAGCCTTTTTCCTCTCCATTCTGTATTAGGTTCATCTAAGTAAGCGGATCCATATATATCATAATGATCATAGTTAAGTGATATATCATCTATAAGTACTTCTTTTAACCATTTAGCATTATCTTGTATTTTGTGAATCTCTTTCATATCAAAATCCTTTGGTATCTTTGCATTTTTAAGCAAATATTCCAATCGTTCGTGAGCAGAAGGATGTGTTTTTATTGAAAATGACGATGTAGGAGAAATACTTTCTTGTGCAACCTCACTCAACTCCAAAGAGATAAACCAAATTAATGCGCCTTTTAAAATATTAGAATATTCATCTTTAGAATACTGAGGTCTATTTATTGATGAAACATCAGCTTCAAACTCTTTCTTCTGAGCTACATTATATACTGGACGAAAATATTCTGTTTCTTTTACTGAAAACACCATCTTTTCGCAAATATTACTATCATCAAAATGTCCACAAAGATGATGTGCAAATTCATGCCCTGCAATATACTGTAACTCATATTTAATTGGAGTATGCATTTTTATCTCCACCTCTTTTGGAACAATTCCTCTAGGATCCATAAAAAAGTCCATAGCTTCTTGCTTTAACATAATTCTAATTGCAATTCTTAACGCATTGATTCGTATTTTTTTAGGAATATGGTAGTTAAAATCAAATAATGCTAAATTACAAAACTTCATAAAAAATTGTAAACTCTCATTTAAACAGATAATTCTTCCCCATTTAGGATTTTTTATAGCGTATCCATTTACATCATTTGAAAACATATCTCCATACACAATACTTTTACAATTCTGCTTATCATCCAGAGTAAGATTTTTTATAACTTCCAAATAATGATTATTGGAAAAAGACTTTTCAAAAGACCAATTTGGTAGTAATCTTGCTTTGTTCATATATACTCTCAAATATCTCATATTATCTGCAATAATATTAGCTCTTTCCTGAAGTAAAAAATCGCAAGCATTTTTAGGTGAAATTATTCGATCTATTTCTTCATTATTGCAAAATGACATGAACCAATATCTATCTAAATTACTGTCAAATTTACTATTTATTATTAACACCTCTTTCATGTTAGAAATTATACATTTAAATCCCCAATATATTTTATATTTATCAAATTTAATATTTTTTCCTCGAATTACTCAATTACATTATTTTACTAGACATTAAACTTAGTATACTATTTCTTTAAATCCTTATTATAAAAAAACACATTATCATTTTAAAGGAAATAATAATGTGGTAGCCACTAAATATCTAATCATTGTAATAGCTATTTAGATTGTTAACTTATTATATTAGGTATACAAATAACAGCACCTTCATATAACGACTCTTCTTTAAGTATTTTTGCTCCGTGTTGAACTAAATATTCTTTCCATGACTTATTTATTAATTCATAAATCCATAAAGACATATCTCTATGATTATTACAGAAATTCAAAAGTTCGTTGATAATTTCTTTACTCAACCTTTTTTTGCCACATCCCCTTTTAAAAGAATATTTGTTATCCTTATTTGTGCTTCACAATTTCCATCCTCTTTTTCATAAAAAAATTGTAAAACCATATTAGGATTTTCAAACCTAATTTGATAAATACCATCACCAACTATGCGACTCGACACATTTAATTGATCTACTTTTTTTGACTTCAAGTAGTTCAGCAAATAATCAATTAACTCTTTATCAAATAAATCTATATATATTTTTCCCTCCTACTATAATCTAATCTATCTTTTTTATGATTTTATTTATTTCATTTATAATAACACATTTTAGTAATATATTTCAATTTATGTCATTATTGTCTACAAACATTTAAAAATAGTCTTAATCAGCATTACACTGATTAAGACTACAAACAAGACTTCTTATTAAAGAACTTACCATTATAAATTAAAATACTTATGCAAAATAAATAAACCCACGAAAAATCCAATAAAATGATTCTCGTGGGTTTTAAAATCCACCTACAACATAAATATATATATCATTCCAAATTAAATTAAATTCTCCGAAATTTTTATTATAATATTATCGATAAATATTGTTTATTTATAAAATACGGTATATTATATATTAAATCATACACAAGATTTGAATCATTGATAAAGTCTTTCAACGTAAAATTCCCTTCTGGATCATATGAAGGTAATATCGTTTCAAGTGCCTCTCCACTTAAGTGTATCAACTTATTTCTTACTACTTTAATAACAGCATCCACATCTACTGGTAATATATCTGGTGTCAAAAAACCCTCGACATTTCTGGCAATATTCAATGCTTCTTCTAAATTATTAACACGCCTTTGAGCTGGTTGAATTATTCTATCACTAGATAAATAATCAAGTAAATATTCTGGAATGTTGACAGTTAAATCAAATCTATTTTTTCTGTTATTAAATTCTCTTTTAATTCTAATGTCTACATTTTCTTGTCCTTCAGTAGTAATCAAAAAGTCCGATGGAGTCTTAGGGGGTATATTTTTTAAATCTAGTTTATAAGTATCTCCATCGACACTTATAGACGCCTGCCCAAAATCATATACATTATACGAATTAGCCCTAGGATTGAATGAACATCCTTTTGACACCAAAACATCTCTTAGTGTTGCCTCTACTGCAATAGTAATCAAAGTTACAGCGACAGCATTCATGCCATGCTTATATGAAATAATTGCACTATGTACATACTGTACTAAATAAGTTGGCACTATCTCTGTCCAATCCTCGTTATATAATTCTAAACGGATACTATCTTCATTACTTTGCCCTCCATAGTTAAATGTAACAGACCACTCAACAGCATAATGTATTTCTTGAGTTATTATAATCTTAACTTCTGGTAAATTAGTTGAAAAAATCATTGCATTCAATAAGCTATTTAAATCTATTCCAGGAATTCCACCTCTAAAATTTACTTCCTTTACAATTTCAGTCATTAATCGTAACGCTGTCTCAGCTCCCTTCAAAGTAGATCTATAACTAAGTATCCTTTCAATTTCCTTATGTTTAGATTCATACTCTTCTGAAGTTAATGGACACCTAAAATTACTATTCATATCAGCACTTACTGCTTCCATGGCCTTAAAAATCACTTCATCTTTACCCCTAAGAATATCTTTTACTCTATAATAAGTTTCTTTTATGCTATTAGAGGGAATATTAAATAAAAGTTTCATATATTATCTATCCTCCTCTAAATGCATGCTTGAAAGCATTTTTTCAAATATAGCTATATTCTCATTCAATAATTTTTTAATTTGTACAATTTTATTACGACTTTCGTAAATCTTATTAACTATATGTTTCTGCTCTTCTATATCTGGAACCGGAATCTCTACTTCTTTTAAATTTTGTAAAGAAATAGACGGCATAACAGAACCATTTGATATCCTGTAAATTTGTTCTTTTACAAAATCGCTATTTAGCGCAATAGCTAAATATTCTGGCAATATTAATGATATATTCGCCCTTACAAGTACAACATGTTGACTAATAACTGTATCAATAATTTCTTCTTCCACCATTGCTGCTGCTCCAAGATATGTACCTATATTATTTATAACTACATCTTTATATCTAACCTGTATTGGTCTAGTACCTAACTGTTCAACAGTTGTATTTCCTATATTCGATTTCACAATTTCTAAAGGACGAATTGCAGCTGGTCCTAAAAGATTAATTTGTCCATCATCAATAACTTTAGACGCTCGTCCTCTTTTCAAGTCACTTGTAATATCCTCTAATTTATACATTGGATATTTCATCAAACCATAAGATTTGTTATAAATCGGCAAATAATTTTTAACAGTCAAATTCCTTCTATTTAATTCACATCTAGTAACAATTGAAAAATTTTCTGATTTAATAGGTTCATTATTATTAGTCATATATTTACTATATTCATTTAATATATGACTAATGTTAGATACGTCATTTTTAATATCTGCCATAAAAATCAAATTATCATTCTTTGGAATAACTTTATTTAAAACTATAATACTTGTTTTCACAGATGAGCTAGGAAGTAATGCACCACTAGGCAAGCTTATTATTGCCCTAAGAGATACTTCTTCTAATAATTGATTTCTAAACTTTCTTCTATTGCCATCTTCAAATAAAAAACTCTCATTAACTAAAGCCACTATTACTCCATTATTTTGAGTCCAATTAATAGCTAGTCTAAGTAAATAATCTTCAAACTTATTACAGCCAAAATTGTAACTTTTATAAAAATATCTTGTATCTCGTCTCACTCCAAATGGCAATGCTGTAATGATATTCGTAGGCATTGGAATATTATGCCTTTCAATTAAATGTTCATCTATATCATTTTCAATAATTATATTTTCTGCTCTATTGCCAAGCATTAACTGTTGAATTTTTGATATGATAGCACCTTCCATACCTAGATTTATTCCATAAACACCACCAACTGGAATATTATTGCTTAATATCGTGGCTGAAGTAGTAATTTCTCCAAATCTATTATTTAAATCTAATATTTTAGCATTTTCTTTAACATCGCTAACTTTTACCATAAATTCTGCTAACCAATTTGGAATTCTATACTGCTTAATTTTACTCTCACTAATAAATACTTCATCTATTATAGACAATAAATCCATTGTTGATACTTCTTCTAAAGATATATTTTCCAATAAACTAAAACTCTCTTCAATAACTTCTCTACTATGTAAAATTGATTTTTGCAGTTCCATTTCTAATAAATTAGACATTTCATAATTAAATTGTCTATGATTATCAAGTAATAACTGTTTAAAATAATTCCTTCTATTTTTATCCATTAACCTAATTAGTATTAAGATAGATGCTTCATACTCTATATCAACTCTAGTTCCATCACTAAAGAGTATTTTTTTAATTCTCTAAATAATTTAATTATCGTTTCCGTCCCAAAGTTATCTTTCTGAGAACTTTGTCCCGCCATAATAGGTTCATTAAGTAATTGAGGTCTACCACAATCATCTGTTTTGAACCAAAAATTGTTTTTACCATCAGTTAATATATAATATTCTGCTCCTGTGTCACGTGCATAACTTTGTAAACGTCTTATAAATGGATTATATTTTATTTCTGAATTATTTTTATTCAGAAACTTTAGATTATTTTTAAATTCAACAATAATTAATGGTTTGTTATTATCATATATAACCAAATCTATATCTTGTTTTTCATTCAATTTAACATTCCTAATTAATTGTAATTCAGAATAGCCTAATCTTAATAAATACAATCTAACTTGCTGATAAATATTTGCTTCGCTCTCCACTTCCATCCTATTACCTCACTTTGTTACATTTTATATTTATTGTACCAAAAAGTTCCTTATGCTTCAATGATTCAGAATTTTCCTTATTCAAGTTTTATTGGAATATTATCAAATAATTCTTATATACAGTTGATCTATAAAAATATAAAATTTAAAAATCTGCAATTAAAATAAACCCACGAAAATCCAATAAAATGATTTTCGTGGGTTTTATGGTGGAGGTGACGGGTGTCGAACCCGTGTCCGAAAGCCGACGTCATTATCTTTCTCCGAGTGCAGTTCATGTTTTAAGATTCCCCCAAGTGCACGCCCATGAACAGGCTTACACTCTCGGTAGCTTCATTAATACCCCTCTGGCTCAAAGCTTTGCCAGGCTTCGTGTCCCACTTCAATGACACCAGTGATCCGAGCCGTAGGCAACCCGGGCTGATGAGTAGCTTATATTAAGCTGCTAATGCAAAATTGTCTTCTGCGTTTACATTTAGTGCATACTTTATTAACGAGGACACATGCTTCCCTCGACTCGCTTAATAAATCTTTCATGCCCCCGTCGAAGCCAAAACACCCCCAGGTTTATAAAAAACTTAAACGCATATTTAATTTTCAAATATCTATCTTGCATTTTTGATTATATATTATTAATCATACTATGTCAAATAGCATATTAATAAAGTATATACAATTTTTAACTTTTTATTCAAAGGACGAACTTATAGTACTTATTTTATTTCTATGCCTATCATTGTAGAATCATCTTTAAGTTTTCCTTCATCTAAAATTGTATCTTCTAAATATTCATCAATATATTTCTTAAAATCATTTAACGTTACTTTTTCCATATATCTTTTAATTATCTCATCTTCATCAAATATAAAATCTAATCCATCGCTAAACAGAAATAATCTATCTCCACTTTGAATCTGTATTTTTTTCTCTGAAAATTCACTATCTGAAAACATACCTAAAAACGGTCCTTCTGCAAGTTTCCTCTCTGCTTTTTTTCCTTGTTTTTGAAACATAAACTGGTTTATTCCGGCACCTACAATCTTAAACTCTTTCTTTGAAAAATTTATACTAAAGCAGCATACTGCTATATAATTTTCTTCATAGTATTTGGCTATTTTTCTATTTAAATTTTTAACTATATTAATAGGTTCATATTCTGTAAATGTTTCTTCCATAAACATTAACTCTAACGCTGATATATTTAATGCTGCAGATATTCCCTTCCCTTTTACATCTATTAAAATTCCAATAAACAATTCATCATTTATCTTATTTATCCTATAAAAATCACCGCTTATTGTATATGCAGGTACGTATACACAAACATTTTCAAAAAACTTTCCACCTTGAAAGTCCCTTTGCAGACTATTTCTTTGAAAGTTTGCTGCCCTTATAAGATCTTTTCTACTTTCACTTGTATTTCTCACAGTCATAAGGATTGCTGACTTTCCTTCATACATCATATACCTGCAAGTTAACTGTACACTTGTCTTTTTATTATTATCAAAATTTAATTCACAATCATATTTTTCTTTTAATTTTTTACTTAATATTATATTTCTAAATTTCTTGTGAAGAATTTTTGAATATCTTTCATCAAAATACTTATATATATTACTATTAATTATCTCCTCATGCTCTTGATCAAATAAACTTACTGCTTCATTATTAGCCACTTCTATTCTGTTATCAACTATAATCATTAAAGCATCTGGTGAATTATTTAAAATATGAATATATCTTTCTTTATCATTTTTCAAAATTTTATCTACAGTTTTTCTTTCTGTTATATCCTCAAGTCTTTCAATAATAAATTTAATATTATTATTTTCATCTAAAACTGGAGTATATGATGTATTCATAATCTTATTAAGTTCAGGAATATATCTCTCTAGTTTTATCTCTTTTTTGTATTTTACAACTTGAGCAAAACAGCAATCTTTACACGGTTTATCCTTATTTAATAGTTTATAGCAAACTTTCTTTTCAACTTCATTTGGGCTCTTCTTATAAAAATTATATCCAGCCTCATTACAAAAATATACAGTATGGTCAGGTTTAAATACCTTAATAACATCTGAAATTCCATCTAAAATACACTGCACATCTTTAACTGCTATTGATGAATTATCAATTTTACTCATAACTATTGTCCTTTCTCATTTTCCAATAACAAGCATAGAGTTTAGCTATACTTATAAACTATTACAGCTAAACTCTACCTAATTAATTTCTATTCCTCTATTTCAAATACACGATCAAGTCTTGTTAATTGAAATAATTTTTTAACTTCTGGTCCTAATGATTTTAACTTTAGGCTTCCATTTTTCTCAACACACTTTTTATATATTGAAACAATAGCTCCAAGTCCTGTACTATCAATAAAACTACAATTACTAAAATCAAAAATAAAATTTACTTTTCCTTCATCTATATAATTATTAATTTTAATTCTAAAATCAGCAACTTCTTCAACACAAAAATCCTTTGGTATTATTATGTTTAAATTATTATCCACTACTTTTCACCTCATACAATAAATTTTTCTACAAGTCCCATAAGCTGTTCTGACATAGAACTTGTTTCTTCTGCCGTAGCTGTTAAATTATTAGTTACATTAGCTTCTTCTTGTATTGCTAACGATACGCCTTCACAGTTTTTACTATTATTTTCAGTAATAGTTGCAATGTCATTTATAAGTGAAATAACTTTATCTGAAGATGCAACTTCATCACTTGTAATATCAAGAATCTCTCCAACATGTTTAGCTATATCTTCTATAGAATCAATTATATCTAAAAATGCCTTATCTGTTTCTGATACCACTTCTACACCATTTTCAACTTCTGAATTTGCTCTTTCCATTGCTTTTACTGCATTTTCGATTTGTTTAACCATTTCAGAAACCAGTCCTGCTATTTCCTTAGCTTTATTATTTGTTTCCTCTGACAGTTCCCTTACCTCTTCTGCAACAATACTGAATCCTTTTCCATGTTCTCCAGCTCTAGCAGCCTCTATTGCTGCATTTAATGCTAATAAATTAGTTTGCTCTGCAATTGCATTTATTGTTGTCACTATTCCTGATACTTCAACAGATAATTCATTTACATGCTTTAATGCATTAAATGTATCATTACTTTCAATATTTATACTATTCATAGCTCTTACTGTCTCTTCAACTTTTCCTCTTCCAAGATGTGCTATTTTCTTTGAATTAATAGCGTTACTATTAGTTGACTGAGCTCTATTTTGTGCAAGTTGCACAAGACTAGATAATTGAACAAGTACTTCAGATACATCTACAATTGATGTATTTTGATTTTTAGATTCTTCTGCTACATTAGTTACTGTAGCACTTATCTCTTCTGTTGTTGCACTTATTTCTTCAAGAGAACTTGCTATTTCTTCAGATGCTGTATTTAAATGTTCTGAAGCACTTCTAACACTTTTAACAATTTCATCCTGATGTTTAATCATCGTATTAAATGACTTTTGAAGTTCCCCAATCTCATCTTTGCTTCCAACTCTGGCTTTTACTCTTAAATCTCCATCCCCTGCAAGTTTCATTAACTTCTGTAATTCTTTAATTGGATTTATAATACCCTTTGTTGAATATATATATGAACAAACCATTGCTATAATAATAGCCAACACCACCAAAATTAAAGTATCATTTCTAATACTTATAGCTGATGCCATGTATTCATCATAATCTGCTGTAACCGCAACAATCCAATTTCCTGCTGGTTCAAACGCCACATACTTATATACATTATCATAAGTATAGAAGCCATCTGACTTTTCTCCAGCCTTCATTTTTTCTACTATTGATTTAAAATCACTTTCTGTACTTTCACTTACATTTTCTTTTAATATTTTACTTTCATCTGGATGAGCTACTACTAAGCCATTTTTATCAATCATATATCCATAGCCATTCTCACCAATCTTAACTTTTGAAGCATATTTAGATATACTATCAAACTTTATACTACCAACAACAGTTCCTACAACATTACCATTTTCTTTTATTGGGCATGCAATGAATATTGCAGGATTACCAGTAAATCTTGATGTTAAAACATCACTCATTGTAGTGTCACCAGTACTTATTGCTTTTTTCATATAATCTCTATCACTTAAATCAATATCTGGTTCCTTACTTTCACTATCAATTATTACTGTACCTATAGAATCTGTTACTATCAATACTTCCATGAATTCTTCATTACTTTTTTGCACATCACATATATATTTAAATGCATCATCTATATATGCCGCATTTTCACTTTGAGATATCTTTCCAAGCTGTCCATTTAAACTACAAATCTCCACTGTACTTTTTACCGACTGTATTGCATTATCAATTAAAGATGCAGTATCTGAAGTTTGTTGTATAAGATGTTCCTTAGTTGAACTCTGTAATGACGTAGATGCCATCTTATATGATACAGCTCCTAATATACTCATAGGTAAAGCTATAAGTATAAAAAAAGCACTCATCAGCTTTACTTTTAAAGAAATTTTCATCTATTAGTTCCTCCCTATTTAAACATTTTTTTCATAATGACAAACTAGAGCCTGTCCATAATTTCCAGAAAAATATTTTACTTAAGTGATTTTTTCATTATTAAACATCCATCTTTAAACTCTGCTTCATCTGTATAGGCAGATATTATGAATAACCCTCGTCCACCTTCCGATAAAATATCATCTTCATCAATTTCTTTGTCAGTTTTTAAAGTTAAATTTTCCTTACCAGTATCTTTTACTGAAATATTTATAAAATTATTTTCTAATTTGCATTCTACAATTATTGGTTTATCTTTATCTTTATTATTACCATGAATAAATGCATTAGCAATAGCTTCAGACATTATTAGCTTTATTTCAAAACATTGTTTTTCTAAATTTAATGAGTGTATGATTCCATCCAATTTTTCACTAATATTATCAATTCCATAAAGAATAACTTCGTTTGTTGTTTTATTATACATAATAAACTCTCCCTTCATAAATATTTCAAACATACTATCCTTTTAAAATATATCTTTAAGAAAAAACTTCATTATACATAATTATTACATTTTAAATTATTTTTTTCAATATTTGAACAAATTTCTTTTGATTTTATATAAAGAAGACTGTACTATTAACAAAAAAGCTATACAGAATCTCAAAAAATGAATTCTGTATAGCTTTTTCTATCTTTAAATCTTATTTTTGTAAATATTCATCAATAGCGGCAGCAGCTTTTTTACCTGCTCCCATAGCTAATATAACTGTAGCTGCACCTGTAACTGCATCTCCACCAGCATATACGCCTTCTTTTGTAGTAAGACCAGTTTCTTCTTCTGCCACAATACATCTTCTCTTATTAATTTCTAATCCTTCAGTTGTTGATGAAATTAATGGGTTTGGTGATGTTCCAAGTGACATTATTACAGTGTCTACATCCATCACAAATTCTGAACCTGGAATTTCAACAGGGCTTCTTCTTCCTGATGCATCTGGTTCTCCAAGCTCCATTCTTACACATTTCATTCCTTTAACCCATCCATTTTCATCTACTAAGATCTCTGTTGGATTAGTTAATACATCAAAGATTACTCCTTCTTCCTTAGCATGATGTACTTCTTCTGCTCTTGCTGGAAGTTCTGATTCACCTCTTCTATAAACAATATGACTTTCTGATCCAAGTCTTAATGCTGTTCTTGCTGCATCCATAGCAACATTTCCTCCACCTACTACTGCAACTTTCTTACCAGATCTAACTGGAGTCTCATATCCTTCTACTGCTGCTTTCATTAGGTTTACTCTTGTTAAAAATTCATTAGCTGAAAATACTCCATTAGCATTTTCTCCTGGTATTCCCATGAATCTTGGAAGTCCTGCACCTGAACCTATAAATACTGCTTCAAAGCCTTCTTCTTCAAATAATTCTTCTATAGTAATTGTTCTTCCTATAATAACATTTGTTTCAATTTTAACACCAAGCTTTTTAATGTTATTAACTTCGTTAGCAACTACTTTTTCCTTTGGAAGTCTGAATTCTGGAATTCCATATTCTAAAACTCCTCCAGCTTTATGAAGTGCCTCAAATATAGTTACTTCATATCCTTTTTTAGCTAAATCTCCAGCACAAGTAAGTCCTGCAGGGCCACTTCCAATAACTGCAACTTTAATTCCCTTCTTAGGTTCTGTTGCACTTAAGTCAACATTATGTGCTGCTGCCCAGTCTGCTGTAAATCTTTCAAGTTTACCTATAGATACAGATTCACCTTTTATTCCAAGTACACATTTACCTTCACATTGTTTTTCTTGTGGACATACTCTTCCACATACTGCTGGAAGTGCACTATACTTAGCAATTTCCTTAGCTGCACCTTCAAAATCACTCTCTTTTAACTTTGCAATAAATGCTGGAATATCTATTGATACTGGACATCCTTTTCTACATTGTGCATTTTTACAATTCAAGCATCTTGAAGCTTCTTTAACAGCTTCTTCTTCATTATATCCTATGCATACTTCTTCAAAATTAGTAGCTCTAACCTTAGGGTTTTGTTCTCTTACAGGTACTCTTATCATTCTCTCTTTCATATCCATTACTACTTATCACCTCTGCAACCACAGCCACCATGACTATGAGTATTTCCTTCTTCAACTTTTAAAGTAGCTCTGCCTTCTTCAGTCTTGTACATAGCTTGCCTTCTCATTGATTCATCGTAATTTACTAAATGTCCATCAAACTCTGGTCCATCAACACATGCAAATTTAACTTCTCCTCCAACAGTCACTCTGCAGGCACCACACATGCCTGTACCATCAACCATTATAGGATTTAAGCTTACTGTTGTTGGAATTTCAAGTTCTTTAGTTAATGCAGACATAAATTTCATCATTATCATTGGTCCTATTACAACTGCATGATCATATTTTTTTCCCTGATTTTTAACTAAATCTGTTAAACAATCAGTAACTCTTCCATTAAATCCATATGATCCATCATCTGTTGCAACATATAAATTTCCACTTACAGCTTTTAAGTCTTCTTCGTATATAAGTAAATCCTTAGTTCTGCTTCCCAATATAACATCCACATTAACCCCGTGTTGTTTCATCCATTTTACCTGTGGATATACTGGTGCAGCACCAACTCCCCCTGCTACAAATAATATGTTTTTCTTCTTCAAATCTTCTAAATCTTCATTTACAAATTCACTAGGCTGTCCAAGTGGACCAACAAAATCGCTTACATATTCCCCAGCTTCATATTGCGCTAATTCTTTTGTACTTTTGCCTACTGTTTGAAAAACAATTGAAACAGTCCCTTTTTCTTCATCATAATCTGCAATTGTCAATGGAATTCTTTCACCTTTTTCATCATTTTTAATAATAATGAACTGACCTGGCTTTGCAGATTTTGCTACTCTTGGAGCTTCAATTTCCATTAAAAATATATTTCCAGTTAGCTCCTTTTTGCTTATTATTTTATACATTCTATAGCACCCCTTTGTATAATGTTAGGTTGTAAGGTCTTTAACCTTATTATATAGTTTACACTATTATGTATAAATTTCAAATTATTTTTTTGAAAAAGATGTATCTTCTATAAAATTTTATGATAAATTTTTTTCATCATTTTACCAAAACAAAAATGCAGGTACATACCTGCATTATATTGGAAATGATATTTTTATTTGTGTTGATATATGATTATATTTAAAAAGCATTTTCCCACCATTTTTCATTACAGATTTATTTATACCTACAAGTTTATCTCTTAATCCATCAATAAGACTATAATCTCTTAGTGCTCCTTCTTCTATTATTCCACTACCTTCAACCTTAATAATTATATTATCAATTGAAATATATGTTGTTGCTAATATTATTCCTCTTTCACATATTATATCTGATAGTATCTTTCCAATATCTGAAATTATTATAAGTAATTCATTTTTATCCACATTTATATTATTCAAATATGTATTTTCTTCTATTGCTACATGTATACCTTTATTCAAAATTGGTTCAAATGCTTCTCTTATTATGGAATTTTCTAAATTATCTACTATTACACCACTTGAAACAGATTCATTCATATCTACGATTTTATCTATAGCTTCCTTTAAATTTTCCCATCTTTGTAGCAAAAATAAGCCATATAAATATGATATCTGTGCTCCATAATCATGTTTTATTTTTCTAAGTTCATCATTTTTTATTTCCATCTCTTTATTAAGTTGATCTAAAATATAAGATTTATTTATAACCTTTACTAAATAATTAATTAGTATAATCATTGCAATATAAATTAAGAATGTGAATATCATCTTTATAGTATTGAATTTGGATGCTTGACAATAAAATAATCCTATAAAAACATCACATGCAAAAGTTCCACCTATAAATAATACTGTTATTATTTTATCTTCTGAGATTGTTTTTATTAAATCTCCTATTTTGTCCTTTTTCTGAATACACAAAAATGTAATAATCAGTATTACTATATTTTCAAAAAGGTTGTATTCACCAAATGTAGATATACTATACCTTGACACTATATATTCATTTATTCCTAAATTTATATTTGAGTAAATGCACAATAAATAATATCCAAAAGAAAATGCTATTAATGGATTTAAAGTTTTCTTATAATACACACAAAATACAACACTTAGTTGAAATAAATGGAAAATTATCACTTTAAAAAAATCATTAGTGATGTATAACTGAATACATTCACCTATTAATAATATACTAAAAAAATATACTATAAATTTAAACGTTTTTTTCAAATATAGAATTTCTGTACATTTATAAATTAAATTTGAAAATAATATTGTCTTCATAAACGTACTAAGTACATATAACATTAAATTATCATTTATCATTATTAATCCCCTAATTATACCGTAGGCAGTACTATCTTAAAAATTGTCTTAAATTCTGTACTAATAACTTCAATTGTCCCATTACTATTTTCTATAAGCTCTTTAACAATACTTAATCCATACCCATGAGAACTATCACTATTTTCCTTAGTAGTAAAGCCATGTTCAAATATCTTTCTAATGTTTTTTTCTGATATCATTGGACCATTATTTTCTATTTCTATCCCTGCTTGCATGTTTATTTTGTATATTCTTATATTTATTATGGGATTTTTAATATCTTCTAGTACTCGTACTGCATTGTTTACTATATTTGTTACTATTCTATACAATTCCAATTCATTTATTTCAATAAGTGAAATATCAAATCCAGTATCACAATTAACTGTTATACCTTTATTAATAGCATTTTTAAGAATAACATTTATTAGAGATGTTTCATCATCGGTATTTTTTCCACATATAATATCTTCATTACCATTAATTATTTCCTTTAGAATTATTCCTACTTGCTCTTTATGACCTAAAGAATATATTTTTTGCAAATATCCTATTACTTCAGCATGTTTATCTTTTATATTTTTTAATTCTAAATTTTTTATTTCTAAACGCTTATTTACCTGGAAAATCTGTTTAGACTTTGTATATAATCCCAAAAAGTAAAAAGATATTAATAGCATAAACATCTGACCTATAAGCAATGAAAGATCCATTGTAAATGAGTCCTCATTAAAAAAAATATTATTACTAATTGCTAAAATAAATTCTATTATAAAGCTACTTGTTATTATTGAATTCATATTTTTATTTTGATTGACGTAAATGCATATTTTTTTTATCTTTAAAGTGTATATCACTGATAAAAAAATATATAAAATAAAATAAAGCTTTACAATAATCAAATTTTTATCTCCTTGATAATCACTAAAATTTATATAAAAATTCAATCCATTTACAATTATTATCACCATAATACAATTAAAAATATAAAATATAGAACAATTTACGATTCTAACTTTTTTATCATTTTTATAAAAATAATAAACTACCATCATTAACAGAAAATGCCAGACTATATTTAATATACTTAATATACTTAAAGCTTGTGTCAATTTAACTAGCCAGTAATTAACTATAAACGAAGATATAATTATTATAAGATCATTTTTTATTTCTCTTTCTTCTGAACAACATGATACAGTATATTGAAATAAAAAGCTCTGTATTAAAGTTAGTGTTACATCTAAAACTTCTGGCACAACGTTTTCCCCCTAAGTTGTCTATTATCTCTTAAATTATAATTCTTTTCCTGTAAATTTTCAACTTTTATTCCATTTAATCTTATTCAACGAAATATATAACAATAGCCTTTATAGTCATGGATTAATATATTTTTCTACCTTCTTCTTTGAACTTGTTGTAGTGAACATTGAACAATGTTAATATTTAACTGTTCAATAATTGAACTAAAATTTATTAAATAGTTAAATATTTTAATCTTGGAGGTTTTTAAAATGGAAGATATGTCTTATTGGAAAGAAGTTTGGGAAAGAAAGGGACGTGGTAAAACAAATAATTTAGAAGAACTAGATGGATATGAAGATACTACAGCAAATGTAAAAGAAATTGCTCAAAATATTATAAAAGAACTTGATATAAAAGAAACGGATAAAGTACTTGAAGTTGCATGCGGTGCAGGTGGACTAGCCCAATACATACATTGTGCTCAGTACGTAGGTATTGATTATTCTGAAACTTTAGTACAACGTCATATAGAATTACTTAATAACTCTGTGTTACACGGTGAAGCAAATAACTTAATTTTTAAAGATAAAAGCTTTGATAAGGTATTCTGTTTTGGTGCTTTTCATTACTTTCCTAATCTTGAATATGCAACTGAAGCTATTAATGAATTAAAGAGAGTTGCTAAAGAGGCAATCTTTATTGGTGATCTTCCTATTAGCTCTCATAGAGATACTCACCTACTTTATACAAAGGATTTCTTTAATGGTTGGAAAATAACTGAAGGATTCTATAATCCTTGTAGATTTAATGCTTCTTTAAAATTGAAATAAAGATACTTTTTTAAGTCAAAAGCTGAAATCAATCCAATATTGATTTCAGCTTTATTTAATAAGAATTATTAAATAGATTTTGACTATCTATTATTTTTCATTGATTCAGGCATCTTTTCTACTCCAAAACCACAAAATGAAGCCTTTGCTGTTGCCATTGATGATTCAGTTGCTTTCTTTAATAAGCTACTTAATACTTTTTTCATTTCCATAACTCTCATCTCCCTTATTTTTATCATATATCTATTATATATATTTTTTCCTTTCAATTCAATCTTTTTATTACATTTTTGGTAATTTTTTTATTCTTTTATATATTTTTCATTGTTTTCTATCAAATCTCATATTTATACAAATAAAAATTAGTACAATTAACTTATATTCCATAAACTTTAATACCTACACAAATTTGCATAAAAAATCGCAAAAACTTATGTAAATAATAAATACATAAGTTTTTGTGATACTCTTATTTTATTGATAAAAAATATTCTTCTAAAATCTCAATAAACTTTCTCATATTCTCAGGATATATATCTCCAATATTAGCTATTCTAAAAGTATTTTTAGATGATACTTTACCAGGATATATTGTAAACCCCTTCTCATATAAATAATTATGAAGACTATCAAAATTATATCCTTTAACTTCCGGTTCTACTATAGATGTAAGAAGCATTGATGATTTTTCTTTCGGTACAAGAAGCTTTAAATTTAGTTTTTCTAAGCCATCCCAAAGTATCTCGCAGCATCTTACATATCTTTCATATCTTCTTTCTATAGTTTCTGCTTTTGTTTCTATTATTGCCTGCTTCAATGCATATAGTACTTGTACCGGAGGCGTAAACCTCATTTGATAGTTTTTCTGAAAATATTCATACTGATTATATAAATTTAAATATAAATTTCTTGGTTTAATCCTTTTTGTATTAATCAATAATTCTTTTTCAGCTATTACAAAACTTACTCCAGCCATTCCTTGTATACACTTATTTGAGCTTGATGCTAGGCATTTAATATTTGAACTCTTCATATCTATTGGTATGCCAGCAAATGAACTCATTCCATCAACTATCAAATCAATATTATATTTGCTACATAATCCTCCAACTCTATGTATATCATTCAAAATTCCTGTTGTTGTCTCATGGTGAATTACTGCAATGTGACTTATTACTTTAATTTCATCATCTTCATTTTTAATATTATATCTTCCAACAATTCCTTTATAGTCATTTAATTTATTTTTAATAAATCTTTTCTTTGTATTATATTCTGATATTATCTGTTCCAATTTTATAAAATCAATTCCATTTACAGGAGAACCTATGAATTCTATAAAATTTAAATCATATATTTCTGCCATTTCACATATTCTTTTGCCGTATGCTCCATTATTAATTATTAATAATATGTCTTTATCCACAACTGAACTTATCATCGATTCAACAGCAGCAGTTCCTGAACCGCCAAATAAAACAGTTGTATATTCATCATTATCCGCAACTAGATTAGTCAATTCCTTTGATACAAATTCCATTACTTCCCCAAATTCTTTTTCTCTTGGGCATATATCAGGAACAACCTGTGCATTTTTCACTGTATCTGTAGTCGTTGCTGGTCCTGGATTTAATAATATATTCCTTTTCACAACACTATCCCTCTTCTCTCTTTATTAGTATTACTTAATAAATTATTTTCTTATAAAATCCATAAAAGCTTCTTTATTTTCAATCGGAGTTTTATTTGGCCTTCCCAAATCTTTACGTGCACCTTTTCTCACTTTTATTTCTAGTAATACTGGTCCTTCACACTCATTTATTATTTGAGAATATCTTTTAAGCTCCTCTTTTGTTGAACATGAATACACTTTAACATATCCACTAGCTTCTGCAATTAATGGCATACTAATATTCAATCCTACAGTATCTTGCCCCCCTACTGAATCATGAGCACCATTATTAAACAAAATATGCTTCAAGTTTTTAGGCTTTTGATTTCCTATAACAGGTAATCCACCTAAATGCATCAACATTGCACCATCACCATCAAAGCAATAAACATTCCTTGTCTTATCCGTCATAGCAATTCCCAAGGCAATTTGAGATGCATGTCCCATTGATCCAACTGTTAAAAAATCTCTATTATGTTTCTCATTTTTCTTATCTCTTAATTCAAATAGTTCTCTGGATATCATTCCTGTAGTTGATACAATAACAGAACTATCATCCATACTATCAAGTACTGTTTCAATTGCCTCTTCACGGCTCATTTCAAAATCATTATATAAATTATTTTTCAATTTATATTCCTTAAAAGCATTTTTCTTTACCACAACCGCATAAGGCTCATTTGTTTCTCTCATGTAGTCACATGCCTTATCTATAATTTGTCCAGCCTCTTCATCTACTGTAGACTCATCAACAACAGAATACTTTATATTTAATAAATCTAGAGTTTCTAATGTAATTATTCCTTGTTTTTTGTGTTGTGGCTCATCTTTTTTTCCAGGTTCTCCTCTCCATCCTACAAGAAGAAATACTGGTATGTTATATACTAGCTTATCATCAAGGGATGCAATAGGATTAACTATATTTCCAAGGCCAGAATTCTGCATGTATACAAGACCTATTTTTTTTGAAGCAAGATAATATCCACTTGCTATACCAACTGCATTCCCCTCATTTGCAGCTAATATATTTTTATCTTCATGTGTAGTATCCTTTATATATGCACAAAATGATTTTAAAAGTGAATCTGGAACACCTGTAAAAAATTCAATTTGATTTTTTATAAGTTTTTTATAGAATTTATCAACATCAATCATATATATCCCCTTTTCATTAAACAATAATTTTAAATTTTTCTTATTTTAATGCAATTAAGTTATTTTTCTTCTATTTCCCTCCAGGGATCAATGTAAGAATTTCTTTTATAGGCATACAATTTTCTGATGCTTCTTTTGATCTTTCATTTTCCAATATACTCTTTGCTGTATTTACCATTGCTGGATATGCACTTCTTATTAAATGATTTGCGTATATTATTACACTTACCCCCAATTCAACAAGTTGTTCTTCCTTCATAAAATTATATGATGTAGGTACAACAATAAGCGGTACCCTTCTTTCAAGCTTTGCATATTTTTCACAGAATTCTATAATTTCAGTTCCATCTTTTTCTTTGCTATGAATCATGATCCCATCAGTTCCAGCTTCAATATAAGCCTCTGCTCTTTTTATTGCATCATCCATGCCAGCCTTTGCAATAAGGCTTTCTATTCTTGAAATAATCATAAAATCACTTGTTACTCTAGCTTCTCTTCCTGCTCTTATTTTTTCACAAAAATGCCCTATTGTATCTTGTGTCTGCTTTACGTCAGTTCCAAAAAGAGAATTTTTCTTAAGGCCTGTTTTGTCTTCAATAATAATAGCCGATACTCCAAGTCTCTCAAGAGTCTTAACTGTATAAACAAAGTGTTCTATTTGTCCACCTGTATCTCCATCAACTATAATAGGCTTTGTTGTTACCTCTAAAATATCATTTATTGTATTAAGGCGTGATGTTAAATCAACAAGTTCTATATCAGGTTTTCCCTTAGCTGTTGAATCACAAAGAGAGCTTATCCACATTCCATCAAACTCTCTTACCTTTCCATCTTTCTCTACCTTAGTTTTTTCTACAATCAATCCAGTCAGACCATTATGAGCTTCTAAAATTCTTACAGGTTTTTTAGAATAAATAAGTTCTTTAAGACTTTTCATTCTCATCTGTGGAGTTATTCCTATTTCCATTAAATCTTGATCAAGTTTTGAAATAGACACTCCTTTTGTATATGGAACTTCTATAAGCTTTCCACCATATGTGTTTAATGCATTAATCACATTCTCTCTTAATTCTTTTTGTTGACCTTCCTTCCAGTCATCTCCATGGACAACATACTCCGGTCTTACTTTTAATATATTTGATACTTGATCCAATGTATCTTGTGGTATAACTTCTATAACTCCTTTTATATTTTCAATAACTTCTTTTCTTTCATCATACTTCATTATTGGATTTCTCCAATACCCTCTTATAACATCATCAGTATGAAGACCAACAATAACATCTCCTAAATTTCTAGCTTGATTAATTACATTTAGATGACCTTGATGCACAATATCAGCACTCATTGCCATATATACTTTTGCCATAACTTTTCAATCCTCTCCACAAATAATAATTTATAAAAATATCTTATACACTTATTTTTTCTAATCTGGGTAAAACTAATTTTTCAACTCTTTCCAATTGATTTTTATCATCAATTTCTCCCCACACTAAATTGTCAATTTTTAAATATCCAACTCTTCTATTTTTTGCCGCATCAAAAATGGCATTTTCATAATCATATTTACTGATTATTTTATTTGTTTCTTCATAGCATTCAATATCATATTTTAAATTATTCACAAATTTTCTATACTCTTTTATCATCTCTTTATATAAAGCTAAAGAGATCTTTGATATTCCAACAAGTTCACCATATACATCTTTAATATCATTTATATTTTTTGAGACTTTATAAAGATTACCCTCTCTTACTTCAACATAACATTCATCTCCAGAATTAGTTTTTCCACTAAGAAGAATACAGTCATCTTCATAAGACATGGCTGTTCTCATAAGACCATAGACTTCATAAATAAGATCACTTTCCAAAAGTAAAAAATCTTCTTTCAATTCATTTTCTAAAATTGAAAGTGAAGTCATACTACCAGTTGTTCTATAACGTCTATTTCTTCTTGTCTCAATATAATTATATTTTTCTGCAAGCTTGTCATAATGTTCATGTAAGTGACCTGTTACTATATATATCTTTTCAATTCCTATACTTCTTAACTTTTCTATTGATCGTTCAATAAGAGTTTTTCCATTTATACTCAAAAAACCTTTAGGTATAGAATCATCTGTTACTTCATATAATCTTGATCCCATTCCAGCTGCTAAAATAACAGCCGTCTTTATTCTACTCATACTTACCTCCTTTTATTTTTACATTATCTTATAATTTTGTATTTAAGTTCATTTTTTGAACAGTTTTATATTAACACCTTTCAATGTTCAAAACAATATGTTCAAATTCATTTAATTACAATAAAAAAATCGCCAAGGCGACTATGTTATATACATTTCATAAATAATAAAAAATACTCCTTTTACAGCAATAGCGTTTTATACACTATTTACTATAAAAAGAGTATTTATATTAAAGATTATTTTCTAAGAATTATCTATATTATACTGCTGGTTTTATAAGATTTTTTAATCCACTTACTTCTTTAGAGTAAGCTGATGGTTGTGTAACTTGATTTTGAGTATCTTCTAAAAGCATAGTCTGTAATTCCACTTGTGTAAGTTTAATTGAATTAGTTGGAATTGTTATATCTTTAGCTTCTGCTTTAGTGCTTGTACCAGTTACATTTAATGATATATTACCTAAATCCTTGATTATTAAATTTAATCCTAGGTCTGTAGTATACTTGTCATCTCCAAAAACTTCTTTTGAAGTTATGTTAGAACCTGCAATATATTGCTTTATTCCTTCAAGTCCACTAGTAAATGCTTCACTGTTAATTTGATCCTTTATTTGTGACATATCTGCATCTGTAAGTCCTAATTTAAAAGTGTTATTTATGTTTTGTAAATTATTAGATGCAGCCTTAACTCCTTTAGCAGCTAAATCAACTACTTCATTACTATTAAGATTCATAGTATATTCTCTACCATTCTGAACATATGGTAAATCTATATCACTATCTCCAAAGACTGTTTTAACAAGATTAGCCATTGCTTCTGGTTCATTTGTTAATGCTTTCATAGCTGCCATATCCATACCTGTATCGATACCTATATAATCAGCCTTTAAATCTTTCAATCCCTTAGGAACTTCTAATCCGCTATTAGTATATATACCTTCATAATAGCTCTTGTTTATATAGCTTACTCCATTATCAACATATACCTCTATTGATGGTATTTTTATGTTTAATGAACTCTCAGATGTTGTGAAATCAACTTTTGCATATGCCTTATCTCCTGTTGTATATCCAGTTGATGTAAAGTTCATCTCTTCTTTCATACCTTGTATATCCATAGATATTTTTCCTGTAACTTCAGATGATGTCGCTTCCCATTTTGCAGTTTTTGCAAGTTCCTCACCATAATTTAATGTAGTTTGGCTACACCCTGCTAAACTTGCCATACTTAACACGGTTCCCATTATAAGAGCCACTGTTCTTTTTAATTTCATTTCAATCCCCCCAGATTATAAATATTTTGATTCATGCAATTATATGCATTTAATCGTACGTACTGGCTTTTATATAATACGTATAATTTCATTATACAGAATTTTATAGAATATATGTTAATTTTTATACAATATATCCTTAACTTTTTCTTAATTTAATTCTTTTAATCTTTTTTCTTTAAAATTTAATTTTTATATAATATTTTTAAAATTATTCATATTCCTAATTATAAATTAGAATTGATCAAAATTTAATGTATACTAACAAAAAGAAAAAGCTATACTCAGACCTTTTACAAATCTGAATATAGCTTCTAAAACATATTATTTTACCCATGCTCCTGTTGAATCTACTTTGTATGATCCTACATATGAATTTGTTACCATTGCTCCATTAGCTGGATTTAAGTAATACCACTTTCCATTAGAGTAGTGCCATCCTGTAAGCATTGCTCCACTGTTATCAAGCAAATACCATTGTCCACTCATATAAATCCATCCAGTTGCCATATTACCATCTGCACCTAGGTAATAGTATTTTCCTGAATTATTATCAAAAAACCATTGACTTGTCAAAGGTTTTCCTAACGAATCATAATACTGCCAATTTCCATTATTCATAACCCATTGATTTACTTTTGAATTAGTTGGCTGATAATTTGGCTGAGTTGAAATAACCGGACTAGATGTAACTGGATTATATTGATTAGAACTATTTGTGTTTATATTATTATTTACATTAGAGCTTGTACCATTAGATGTTTCTCCTCTATAAATATTTAGAGTATAAACTCTAGATTCATCCTCATCTTCATCTTCCACTTCAATTTCAATAGTATTTTTACCTTTACTTAAGGATACTTCTTCTTTATAGTTATCATCGTCATCCACTTCTGTTCCATCAATTGTAACTGTATAATCTTCATCCTCAGGTTTTGCTTTTATTGTTAAGTTGCTTACTGTTGAAGCTACATATACATCATACTTAGTTGTTTTTTTAGAAAAACTTATTTCACCATCACTTAATGTAATGCTTTTTAAGTAAATATCATCATAATCTTCATCATCATCGTCGTCATCATCATCATTGCCAGTATATTTTACTCTTATAGTGTAGTCATTTACCACATCATCATCTTCTTTATATTTTACACTACTTCCTGGATCTTCATTATATACTCTTACTGTAATTTTGTTTGTTCCAGATGATAGAGTTGCTGTTTTTCCAACTTTAACACCTTTTTCTGAACTTTTTTCACTAACAAACAATCTTACACAGTCATCATCTACTCCATCTACATCAATTTTAATCTTTGATGATGAAGTCTTTGCATAATATTTTTTATCTGCATCGATTTCATCGTCATCTACCTTACTTCCACTTTTGTAATCATTGTCATCATAAATTTGAATGTTTTTACCACTAGAATTTTTTAATTTTAATTTTGTAAGTGATCCATCATCACTTGTTGAAGCGCTAGCTTCAGTAGTAATAACGTTTAACTCCCCTGCTGGTAATACCGTGGCAATAGTACATATTGCAGCAACAATTATAAACGTTTTTTTCAATATCTGCTTCATTATATAACCTCCTAAATTCTTTTAATATACAATTCAAAAAGATATTGCTTGTCTTTATTCTATCATACTTTCATTTAATTGCAAAAAACAAGAGTCACTAAATCCTTCTAGTAACTCTTGTTTTAATTATAATATAGTGTTTTTATTTATTATACACATCTTTGTCTATATTATCTAAGCTGTTTGCAACTGTAACTGCTGTTACCATAGTTCCATTTACATTAAGCATTGTACGTCCCATATCTAAAATAGGATCTATTGCAAGAATTCCTCCTGCAAGAGGGAAATATGCTCCCATTCCCATACCAGAAATAACAACTGATACAGCCATAGTTGCTGTACCTGGAAGACCAGCAATTCCAAGAGAGCTGACTATTATTATTACAAGAAGCATTCCATAAAAGCTAAGATCCATAGGTGTTCCTGACATATTAGCAATTGTAATAGCCATTAAAGCTGGGTACACTGCAGCACATCCATTCATTCCCATGTTAGATCCTAAACTTCCTACAAAACTTGCTACTCCATTATCTACTCCTGCCTTTTCAGTCAATGCTTCAATTGTTACAGGTAATGTTCCAAGGCTTGAACGTGATGTAAATGCAAGTATCAATGGCTGTGCAACATTTTTTATATACCTAAATGGATTAAGTTTATTTAATGAAATTATAATCATATGAAAAACAAATACTAATCCTATACTCACATATATAGCTGCTATAAATTTAGTAACACTAATTATGGCACTCATACCTCTTCCGGCTATTGTATTAGCAAGTAAGGCAATTACTGCATAAGGCATAAATTTTATTACTGTCATTGCAACACTTGTTATTATCTTATATCCAGCTTCAACTAAATCTATTGCTGGTTTTACTATTTCTAAGTATTTTTTAGTAAGTCTTTTAATTGCAATTCCTATAAATCCTGCAAATATAACAACTCCTACAACATTAGCATCCGCCATAGCCTTTACTGGGTTTGAAGGAAGAAGTCCTCTAAGTGTATCCACTATTGAACTTATTTCTTTCATTTCACTCTGACTTTGTACTACAGTTTCACCAACTCCCAGTTTAAATAAATTCCCAACAATTATTGCAATTATTGCTGAAATTGCTGTGGTACTAAGCAATACAAGTATAGTTCTAGATGTCAGCTTTCCAAGATTCTGATCTGCCTTCATGTTTATTATAACTCTGATAATCGAAAGAAATATCAAAGGTACTACAAGCATTTTTAACAAATCCATAAATCCATATCCAACAAGCCCATACCATTTTGTTGTTTCTGTTATCCATGTAACAGCTCCAATGTCATCTGGAAATTTTGCAACTGCCTGTATTACAACGCCTAATAATAATCCTAATAAAGTAGCTACTATCATACGTTTTGAAAAATTAATCTTCTTCTTTTCCATTTGTCTTATTACAAAAAACAGGCCTAGTAATAATCCAATAAATACTATTGGCATAAAGCTTGTTATCATAACAAAATCTGTAAAAAATGTACTATTCATAATACTCTCCTCTTTCGTTAATAATTCCTATCTGTTTAGTATGCTTTATATAATAACAACCATTTTAATGTATGTCAATAATATTATTCCACTATTTAATTTTCTCTATGTAATATTTTAAAATAATTCTGAAATCATTCATGTATTCTTCTTATTATTTTATATACGACCTCATTTTCCATAACTAAAGGTGATGTATGTGCAAAAAATATAATTCCATCAGTTGATGAAATTATTTGTGAAATAGCCTTTCCTTCATATGGATCTAATACTTCCCCAAGGATTTCTCCTCTCTCAACACTATCACCAGGATTTTTTAATCTTCTATAAATACCACTAGTTTCTGATATTAAGCTCTTTAAAATTTCCTCATTTATAACACTCGATATATATCCATTATGACAATTATATTTTATGATTCCCATTCTAGTTAAAAATCTCAAGACAGCAACAACAGCATGCTTTGCTGATTTCTCATCTATTTTATCTGTTGAATTTGTATATACAGAAAAAGCATTCGTACTCCCCATCTGCCAGTTATAGTTTAAAGTTGCTGTATCAGAAGGGGTTGGCTTTCTTATTAAAACATATTTTAATCCAAACAAATTTGCTAAACTTGGATTTTGATACCCAGTTTCCATCATTCTTACATGAGGTATAAAAGTTCCTTGCATATAAAAGCTTGCAAATTGTATTCCATACGTGTATCCTTGAACTTTTTCAAATATACCTTCTGCTATTTTGCGTGATGTTCCTACATATTCAGTTTCTGAAAACATTCTATTTATATCAACATTATCAGTCGTACAAAATCTTTTTCCTATATTCATACCATAGGTATTTATGCATGGTATTATAAGAATTTCATTATTACGTGTTATAGCTCCTTTCTTTTCTAGTTTTTTCAATTCATTTATAAGTTGTGAACACGTATACAGTTGTTGTACTTCATTTCCTCTCATTGCACCTATGATACATACTGATTTGTTTCCTTTTCCAAATTTATAGCCTGTAATCCGAAAATTATCTCTATATAATGAGTGTAACTCAAAAATCACTTCTTTATTCATTGCTCTCTCCCCAATAACTCATTAGATTTTATAATATATACTAAATTCTTTATACAGACAAATACTTTGTAAGTATTTATCAAAGTCAAATAATTATGTAAAAATATTTTCTTGTAAAATAAAAAAAGCAAAGAGTATCCCTTAAGGCACCTTTGCTTAATTTAATATTACTACTATAAAAATTTATTGTCAATATTTGTTACACATAATCTATATTTTCTTATACTCTCTTAAAAACATAGGCATAAGATGTCCACTATATTCCCATAGAGAATAACTTCCTTTACTTATGCACCAATCATATATTAATCCTCTTTCACATAATGCATATACTTTCATTATTTCATCACATGATATACTACTTTTAATCTCTCCTCTTTCCTGGCCTTCTTTTATTATTTTTTTTAAAAGCTTGTAATAAACTCTATTTTCATCAAGTAAATGCTTTTCTCCAATTGTTACAAGCTGTGATGAATATAAAGATGCCAGTAGCTCTATAGAAACACTTTCTTCTATCATTTTAAATAGTTCTCTGTTTAAGTAAATTAATTTATCAAAACTATTCATATTTATATCAATTATACTTATTACATTCTCATATTTTTCATCAAATAGATATGAAAGAGAACTTAAAAGAGAATCCTTTCCTTTAAAATAATGATAAAAAGCTCCCTTAGAAGTGTGAGAGCGCTCTATTATTTCATCCACTGTAGTATTATCATATCCTTTTTTATAAAAAAGTTCCCATGCTGCTGAAACGATGAGCCCCTTTGTAGTCTGATCATTATTCATAATTACGAGCCTCCCCTTAGTCTGACCATAAAATCTGTGTCTAATCTAAATATTAACAATAACAGTCTCTAAAGTAAATAGATTATATCTTATATCAGTAATGCAGCAATAATTATTTATTGCTGCATTACTTAACCTCTTCAGTTATTTCTTTTTTATAGAACGTATTACTTCAACTCTTGTAATTACATTATTTTTTATTTTTGCTATTCTTAGAGCAAAACCTGGATAATATATACATACTCCAGTACCAATTTCAAGATTTCTTGCTTCAATTTCTCTCAAAACAATATCTTCTAGCGTTTCATCCTTATCATCAAAAGGAATATCAAGATGCTCTAATAAATTAATTCTTTTTACTCTTTCATTTCCTCTATAAATTGTTTTGTCGACTTCATCAAAATTATAAAATAAATATTTTCTTGTTGCAAATAATATTCCAATAGATATTATACCTACTAAGTTTTCCATAGTTGTTGTATGTTCTACTATTAACTGTCTTGCAATTGCAAAAAGTAATACTTCTATTACAGTTTCAGGCGTATGTTTACATAACATTTTTATAAATTCTATACCAATAACAAGATTAAATGCAGCAGCTAAATAATTATTAAACACCTCTAAATCTGAATGATTCGTTATTATTGATTTTATATCACCAATTAAATATACTACTAATATTCCAATACTTACCGCAAGCAGGATTCCTATTACAGTTTCAAGCATATCTGCCACCTTCATAACCTGCTCTCTTAAAAACCTTTTCATTAATTTCACCTCTTTTTCTAATAGTCTATATATTATGTATGATTTATTTTAAATTATCATGAAAGATTAGTAAAGATAATATATTTATTTTCATGTAAAAAGTACAATAAGATAGTATTACTCTAATTGTACTTTTTACATTTTTTATATTTTAAGGTTTCTTATTGAGAAACACTGATATTATTTCCATCTGTTTTAACTACTATTTCACCATCTTTAGTTAAAAAGTTTTTCACATTATACTTATTTAGTAACTTAATAGTGTCTTCATCAGGCAGTTCTTCATCTGAACATGTGATTATAGAATATGAAGGACTTATTGATTTTATAAATTTTTCACTAAGAGAATTTATTTTTCCATGATGTGGCATCTTTACAAGAGTATATTTTTCATTGTTACTATTTATAAATTCTGAAAGACGTTCTTCTTCAGCATCACCTGCAAATAAGAACTTATATTTCCCATAGTTTATACTTACAATTATAGAATAATCATTTGACTGTGAATATGATTTTTTTAATGCTGGATATATATTAATTTCAGCATTATCAGTTTTAACATTAATATTATCATGAATCAAAATAGGCGTTATGTTATTTTTCTCTATAGCTTTTATATATTGATCATATTGCTTACTATCCTTACTATAATCAGCCTGTATAACATTATCTACTTTAAATTCATTAAGTATAGCATCAGCTCCCCCAATATGATCTTTATCCATATGTGTCAATATAAGATAATCAATACTATCAATATTTTTTTCTTTTAATTGGGAAACCACATTATCTTTAGTACTGTTTAGCCCTGTATCTATCATAATATTTTTGTCATCAATTGAAAGAAAAATACTGTCAGCCTTACCAACATTCATAAATGTAATTTCAAATGGAGCATTTTCTATATTATTAACTTCAGCTATTTTTGTAGAAGGACTATCCACGCTTTTTTTTGAATAATCTGAACATCCATTAAGTCCAAAAGATATTCCCAGTGCTGCCATAATTGTTCCAATAAATTTTTTCAATTTGTTTTTTCCCATGTTTTAATTCTCTCCATAATTTAAATATATTAATTTTACTATATAATTTTTTTATGTCAACACTGTGTCTATATTAATTATAATATTAAAATTCATTAAATAAGAAATTACTTTTTATATATTTTTAAGCATTATTTAATGATTTTTCTTATTATGTTATAATTCCATTAACAAAGATTTTAATAGGAGGAATATATGAAAAACTCAATGGAAATGCTTTGTTTCCCAACATATAATAGAGAAAGCAGAGACCTATTAGTATATCAATGTGGAAGAGAAGAATGTACACCATCTCATTCATTTGGTCCTGCTATACGTGACCATTTTTTAATACATTATATTATTGAAGGAAGTGGCACTTTCCTAGTAAACGGAAAACTATATAAGCTACACAAAAATCAAGGTTTTATAATTTTTCCAGATGACATAACTTATTATGAAGCTGACAATCATACTCCATGGATATATAAATGGGTTGGTTTTAAAGGTATAAAAGCCGAATACTATTTACAATGTGCGGGTTTAACAAAAGAAAATCCTATATTTGAATATTCTAATGGTAAGTTTTTAGAAGAATGTTTTGATAATATGATAAAAGCTTCTAAATTAAAATATGCCTCTGAACTTAAACTTCAAGGGCTATTATCAATATTCCTTTCTGAACTTATAGAACTCTCAAGTATAGACAGTTCTTCTGATTATTACTATAAAGATGTTTATATAAAAAAATGTTTAAATTATATAGAAATGAACTATTCAAGAAAATTACTAATTTCAGAAATTGCTGCTTTATTAGGATTAAATACAAAATATTTCAGTCTTATTTTTAAAGAAAGTATTGGTGTGACTCCTCAACAATACATAATATCTTTTAGAGTAAACAAAGCATGCGAACTTATGAAAAATTTCAAATTATCTATTTGTGATATATCTCGTTCTGTAGGCTACGATGATTCTCTTGCTTTTTCAAAAATATTTAAAAAGCAAAAAGGAATGTCTCCGAAAAAATACAGAGAACAATTTATTAATAGCAATAGTGAAAACCTAGACTAGATTTACCTTTCTCATATAACTTCATAGTTTTGTTTAATAATAAAACACTGTATCATTATAATATTTGATACAGTGTTTTAACCTTCTAGTTTATATATTCTTATTTTCTAATAATACATTAAAACTATTTAATTCCTGAAATTTTAAATGTATATTCAATATCTTTACTTGAATCAATACAATATTCCTTTAGGACTGGTGCCCCCCAGCTATCATCACCACCAACACCCATCTGCCTTCCAATAATATTAACATTAGTGAAATTAACAGGTGGTAAATCTTCTTGATGAAGAGCATTTTCTAACTCTATGCAGTTATAAGGTAATACGCTAAATTCAAATGGAAGTTCTTCATAAGAAAATCTTAGTCCTTCTCCCTCTTCATTTCTTACTTCAACCCATCTTGTATCAGTTCTATTTCCACATTCTTGTGGCACTAAATACTTAGATAAATTTTTAATAGGAGTGCTGCTATACACACCTAACTTTGCACCATCACATCTATCAATATAATTCTCTTCTTTACCTTTTCCATACCATATAAATGAATCAAATTCTGATAATAATCTAAAGTTCATTCCAAGTACAGGTAGTTCAGGAAGTCCATCTACTCCATTATAATGTACTGTTACTTTTATGACTCCATCTTCTTCTATATAATATGAAACATTAACCTTTGTTGATGGAACTGTTGGAAGATCATAAGTATATCTTAAAATAATTGACTTTTCATTTTCATCCATAGAAAAATCACTATATTTTTGTCCAACTGTAGCACTTAACCATTGTGCACATCTGAATTCATGCTTATTCCCTCTATCATTATCAGTTGTTGCTCTCCAGTAATAAGGTTTTGGAACTCTTGTAATAAATTCTTTTCCATAATATCTTAAGGATACTATTCCACCTTCCTGTTTAGAGAATATAACTTTAAAGTCCTTTCCATGAACTCCAATATTAACATCCCCGTGTACAATCTTCAACTTAGTTTCTGATGATTTTTCTTGTTTAGTATTTCCTTTTAAAACAGCCTGACCAAAGTTCACTTCATATCCTGCTTTAGCCCAAAGTTCATCTTTCTTTAATAATGTAGAAACAGTTAAGACCACTTCCTTCTCTTTGCTATAGTCTTTTATTGGAAGATTAATATATTTTTCAGTTCCAGGATCTACAGATACATTAATTTCCCCATCTTCTAATAGCTCATCTTCTTTTTTAATTGTATATTTTAAAGTGTATTTATCAGTATTTACAAAAAGATTTTGATTTTTTATAAGAACTCCATTTTCATCTGGAATTAATTTTATATTCTGATATAAATATTTAACTTCCTGAGCTTTTGGTGATTCAGTTCTATCAGCAAATATTAAACCATTTCCCGAGAAATTATAATCACTTGGTCTGTCTGTAAAGTCACCACCATATGACAATACTTCGCTACCATCATCAGTAGTTCTATAAAGTGCTTGATCACTATAATCCCAGATAAATCCTCCTTGATACATAGGATACTTTTCTTCAAGTTCTATGTATTTATTCATTCCTCCACAAGAGTTACCCATAGCATGCATATATTCACAGCTTATATATGGTTTTTGTGGATTGTTATCTAGATATTCTTCAATATCCTTCACTTTTGCATACATTCTGCTTTCCACATCACTAGTCTTATCATATTCTCTATTCCAAAAAACTCCTTCATAATGTACAATACGTGATGGATCTTTTCTTCTAAAATATTCTGACATTTGGAATATATCTTCTCCAGCATATGATTCATTTCCACAAGACCATATTATTACTGAAGGATGATTTTTATCACGTTCAAGCATAGATTCTGCTCTATCTAAGACACAGTCCTGCCATTCTTTAAGATTACCTGGAACATTCCATTCAGGAGAACAAGCACCAAGCTTCTGCCAAGATCCGTGACTTTCAAGATTTGTCTCATCTATTAAATAAATTCCATATTCATCACAAAGTCTATACCATAAACTTTGATTTGGATAGTGGGATGTTCTTACTGCATTAATGTTATGCTTTTTCATAAATTTTATATCATAAATCATATCTTCCTTTGTTATAGAACGACCACGTCTTGCACTAAATTCATGACGATTAACACCTTTAAAAATAATTCTCTTCCCATTGATTTTCATTATTTTATCGTCTAATTCAAAATGTCTAAAGCCTACTTTTTGAGGTATAGCTTCAACTAAATTCCCATCCAAATCCTTTATTAATATTTTTAAAGTATATAAATTAGGTTCTTCTGCGCTCCAAAGCTTAATATCTTTTATATTCATTGATATTGTTAACTCTTTATCTAAATTGACATTTTCATAATATGCAACTTTGTTTCCGCTATTATCTTCTAAATATGATTCTATGCTACCTTCAATAACTCCTGTTACTTTAAGTTCAGCTTTTAATTCAGCATCTTTATAATCATTGCTTAGTTCTGTTTTAACAAAAATATCATTTATATGAGTTTTTGGAACAGCATATAAATATACATCTCTAAATATTCCAGAAAACCTCCAAAAATCCTGATCCTCAATCCAGCTTGCACTACTTCTCTTATAAACTTCAACAGCAAGTTTATTAGATCCGTCTTTTAAGTATTCTGTAATATCAAATTCAGAAGGAGTAAAAGTATCTTCACTGTATCCAACAAATTCTCCATTTAACCATACATAAAAAGCAGTTTCTACACCTTGAAATGAAATAAAAGTTTGCTTATCCTTAAGTCTATCATTAACTTCAAAATACTTAACATAACTTCCTACTGGATTATATGTCTTAGAGATATGTGGTGGCCTAAGCTCATCGTGACCTTCCCATGGATACATTGTATTTATATACTGACATTTATCATATCCCTGTAATTGAATATGTCCAGGTACTTCAATATAATCAAAACCGCTTACATCAAAATCTTCTTTGTAAAAATCTTTAAGTCTTAAACTTGGATTTTCACTATATGCAAATTTCCACTTGCCATTTAAACATTGTCTTAATGGCATTTTTTCTTCTAAATACATTTCTTCTAAATTATCATAAAACCAATGATCAGAATGAGCATCTAATCTATTAACTCTAAATACTTCTGGGTTTTCAAGCCAGTCAAGTGTAAATTCTCTTGTGTTCACTATACATCCTTCTTTCTAATTATATTTTCTGTATGTTAACATCAACTTTATATTGTTGAAAATCTATAAATTGTTTTTTCTTTATACTCATCTCCTGCTTTAAGCAGAGGAGATTTAAATTCTGGAGTATTGATTGCATTTGGTGCATACTGTGTTTCAAAACATAAAGCACTTCTTCTAATATATGTTGCATTATTCTTTCCAACATCATTTCCATCTAAAAAATTTGCACTATAAAACTGCATTCCAGGCATTGTTGTAAAAACTTCAAGCTTTCTTCCTGTATTCTTTTCTACTATTTCTGCTGCTTTTTCAGATATACCTTTATTTATATCTACAACCCAGTTATGGTCAAAACCACTTCCAATTATAATCTGTTCATAATCACAGTCTATATAATCACCAACTCTTTTAAAATTCCTAAAATCCATAGGAGTTCCTTCTACAGACCTTAATTCTCCAGTTGGTATTGAATTACTATTGTTAGCTGTAAATTTATCTGAGTTTATTTTAACCATATGATTAAGAGCATCACCAGAAGCATGTCCAGCTAAATTGAAATATGAATGATTTGTAATATTTACAACAGTATCTTTGTCACTAACTGCTTTATATTCTATTTCTAATGAATTATCTTCAGTAAGAGTATATTTAACCTTAGTTATAAGATTTCCTGGATATCCTTCTTCACCATCAAAACTGTTATATACAAATTCTAAAGTGTTTGAAGCTTCATTAAAATCAATAATATCCCATACAACTTTGTCAAAACCTATTTTTCCACCATGAAGATGATTTTGTCCACTATTAGTGCATACTCTATATTCTCTTCCATTAATATTAAAAATTCCATTTTCAATTCTATTAGCACATCTTCCAACTACGGCTCCAAAATATTTATCACCATTTTCATAACCTTCAATGGTGTCATACCCTAAAACCACATCATCGTATTTTCCATTTTTATCTTTTGCAATAATTGATACAACTGTTGCACCATAATTTATTATTTTTACCTTCATACCTTCTTCATTTGATAATGTAAATAAATATACATCTTTGTTGCTTTGTGTCTTTCCAAAAACTTCTTTTAATATTGCCATTTCCTCACACCCCATATTGTAATAGTTTTCATAATTAAATTTTATATTTATTTTAGTAAAAAGTCAATGTGTTTTTACTTATTTTTTACTAAAATATATTATTTGAAAACCTTTTAAAAATGCTTTATAATCTATAATATAATTTAATAATGTTTTATTATTTTACTTTTGAATTTGAGGTGCTTAAAAATTGAATGATTTTTGTAAAATTCTAATTATCGATGACGAGTTCATTATGAGACAGGGTATCAAATATATGACAGACTGGGAAAAAGAAGGCTTTAAAATTATCGGGCAAGCTTCCAATGGACAAGAAGCTATTGACATGATAAAAAAGGAAAAACCACATATTATTATTTCTGATATTGTAATGCCACAAATAGATGGTATTGAACTCAGCAAATATATTCAAAATAATTATCCTGATATTTCAATAATAATTTTAAGCAGTTATAGTGATTTTGAATACGTTAAATCTTCTTTTCAAAACGGTGCAATCGATTACTTGTTAAAACCAACATTGGAACTGGATTCATTGCTAAAATCCTTAAGAAAAGCTGCTGGAAAAATAAAGAATTTCTCTTTATCCTCAAATAAAACCCAGCATACAGAAACTGTTTTAAAACGACTTATTTTAGGATTTAACTCTGATATTGATTTTAATGAACTAAACAATTTATTTACTTATGATAAATTCTGTCTTTTCGGAATAAATGCAAAAAATATTTTTAAAAGTTATGAAGATAGAAACAATTTCATAAACCAATTAGCTTCTGAACTTGATAGTTTCTTTTCATCTAATTTATCAAAAACTATATATAAAACAGTAACACTAGAGAATGAAATTTTCCTTTGTTTAATAAATTTCAAATTTGAAAATAACTCTCATTTAATTTATGAATTAAAAAGGTTCTCTGAAAAATTTTATCAAAAGTTTTCCAATTCCTTCTTAGTAGTAAGCAAAAACTTTGATTCTTTAGCAAAGATAAAAAATATATATGATGAAAACTTCCTATTCTTATGTAAACAATATTTTTTTAATAAAGGAACTTATTTTTACTCTTCAGATGACTACAAAACTCCACCAGATGAAAATAGCTTTAACTTCAAATTATTTTCAGAACTTATGTCATCAATGCATATAACTGATGCTTTTAATATGTTATTGGAATATATTTCTCTTTCAATTTCACACAAAAGCTTAAATGAGTTTGAACTAAAAAGCATAATGCAAAACTGTACCTATAATGCTATTTCTAATCTTGAAAATTTAAATATTGATCAGTTTGAAATTAATTTACTAAAACATAAGTTTTTTAGTCAAATTGATCAAGCTATATATGCTGATGATTTAATTACTATTTGTAAAGAAATTTGTGATAATTTCAATGAATTAATGACTAAATATGAGAGTACTTTTAATTCTCACATGATCAATAAAATTATACACTATATTCAGACTAATTATGCAGATCCGCTTACACTAACAGATGTTTCACAGAAATTTAGCTTTAATTATTATTACTTATCTTCCTACTTCAGCTCTCATAACCATGAAGGCTTTAATGAATTTTTAAATAAGATAAGAATAGAAAAAGCATGTGAATTTTTAAAACAAGATATCCCTATTTCTTCTATAAGTTCTATGGTTGGGTATTCTGATCAAAGTTATTTTTCTAAGGTATTTAAAAAATTTACTGGCTTTACGCCAAGTTCATACCGAAAAAACCTTGTTTAAAACACTATTTTTTCGTGGAAGGATTATATTAATGAAAGAGAACATAAAAAAATTACTTGATTCTACAACATTATTTGTTCGCGTTGCCAGTATAATGCTCATAACCATTATATTGATATCAATATCAATTAGCGCAATTACTATTAGAATATCCAAAAATACTATTGCAAGTACATTTAGCAAATCCAATTACAAGGTTTTAAGTCAAATTGCTGAAAATTTTAATGATTTAAATTCAAAAATAATTACAGCAATGAATATAGTAGCAGACAGCTCAGATTTTCAGAATCTTTTAAGTAAAAATGACCTGACTCCTCAGGAATATTTCAAAACATTATATAATGTTGATATTGTACTTGGAAATTATTTATCATCTCAAGACTCTAACGGAATTACTCTATCCGTTGTAGGTGTTAATGGTGAAAGTTATGTTCAAAACAATGACTCAATGCTTTTGACACCCAAAGAACTACTAACTAATTCCATAACTGAAAAAGCCCTAGAAAATGAAAACCAAATATTTTATCAATACTATCATGATGGTTTTACAAAAAGCAGTGAAAACTGTGGTGGCTGGGTAGCAATTAAGGTCCTTCATGATAAGTATACTAAAAAAATCTATGGTTTTGTTTATGCTTTTGTAAATCAGGAATACTTAAAAAAATATTATCTTCCATTTGTAGGCAACGGAAACGATATTTCAATAATTTCTAATGACGGCACAATAGTTTCTTCTAATTTAAGTTATCAGATTGGTACTGTGAATTTAGATTTATATAAGATTTCACAAAACATTATAAATAATAATCTTACCTATCTTGATACAAAACTTAATTCTTCTGATGTGGCTGTTTTATCAAAATATCTTCCAACCTATAATTTTAATATTATAGGTACCATAGATAAAAATGTAGTATTAGATGAAATATACGATACATGGCAGATTACTTTAGTAAGTCTTTTAATTGCCCTAATATTTATAGTTATTATCTTTTTTATAATCCGAAAAACAACAAGACCAATCCTAATTCTTGCTAGAACAATGCCTAAAATAATAAATGGAGATTTTAACAATCACATCTTATTGAGAGGCAGTGTTGAGGTTCGCGAATTATGTAGTGCCTTTAACTATATGCTAGATGGTTTAAACAGTTATGTGGATCAAAAAATGAAGATACAAAAAGAAAAACGAAAAGCGGAAATTTCAGCTTTACAAATGCAGATTAATCCTCATTTTATATACAATACTCTTTCATCTATAAAATGGCTTGTTTGGCAGGAAAATAAATCTAAAGCTTCAGAAGTAATTGATGCATTTATTTCTCTTTTAAGAAATACTATAAGCAATAAAAACGAAATGATTACTGTTTCTGATGAAATTGAAAATCTTAAAAACTATGTTCTCATCAATCATGTTCGTTATGGTGATAAAATTAATGTTAATTTCTTTGTAATGCCAGAGTGCGAAGGCTATATTATTCCAAAATTAATACTTCAACCATTCATAGAGAATGCATTTTTTCATGCTTTCACAGATAGAGATTCTGGGTCAATTCATGTTTTTGTTAATAAAAATAATGAAAATCTCATTTGTGAAATTATTGATAATGGAATTGGGATGACCTCTGAAGATTTAAAAAACATATATACTGGAAATCACAAAAAGAATAATAACTTTACAAGTATTGGTATTAATAATGTTAATGATAGAATTAAACTTATATATGGTGATAATCATGGTGTGAATATTACAAGTGAACCTGAAAGAGGAACTATTGTAAAACTTTCTTTGCCAGCTATTACTGATTATTGTGAATCCAACTAATTTTATTATCCAATGATTGCATCAGATAATTTTGATTATCTGATGCTTTTATTTTATAATTTTATTTTTCTTAGAGTCTCCTCCAATTCTTTTGAAACATTTTCACAATCCTTAGCATTTTCAATTAATTTTTCAGTTGAATCTGATAATATATTTATTTTATCAGATATATTCAGTGCATCTCCTGCTCCTTCACCTGAAGATTCTGCAACATTATCAATTGCACTTGAAATATCTTTTGTTGATATTAAAATTTCTTGTAGAGTATCTCCTATATTTTGTGACATAGTGTTGTAATCATTTGCATCTTTACTATATAAATCACTAATCTCATAAAATTGAATATAGTTATTTTTAATCATATAATCAATAAAGTTTAATACTTCATTAGAACTGCTAACTAAATTTTCCATCGCATTAATTACATAAACTGTAATTTCTCTTATCTTTTCTGCTGTAACATTTGATTCTTCAGCAAGATTCTTTATCTCATCTGCAACTACTGCAAAACCTTTACCTGCTTCACCAGACCTAGCAGCTTCAATCGCAGCATTTAAAGCAAGCAAATTAGTCTGATCACTTATATTAGAAATAGCATCTAAAAGTTCTGTAATTTCATTAACTCTTTTTGATCTATCAATAGCTTCTTTTAGCTTTCCACTATTATTTTCATATATTTTTTCAGTTTCTTGTTTCATTTTTATTGACTCATCTTTAAATTTATCAGCTCTCTTTTTAATTTCTTTTGAATGAAGAATTGCATCTTTTGTAATTTCTGATATTCCATTTACCGATTGCACCATAACACTTGTGCTAGAATTTATTTCTTCCGTAGATGCTGCTGTTTCTTCTAAACCTGCTGCTATCTGTTCAGTTGAAATTCTAACCTCTCCAACAATTTCATTTACGTCTTTTACAATATCAGATAAAATCTCACTTGTTTTTGATGTAGATGCAGACTGTTTTTCAATGTTATCTAACATTCCACTTACAGAATTCTTCATTAAGTTAAGATTTCTAAACATAGTGCCTGTCTCATCTTTTGCAGCAAATAATCTTTCTTCAATGGATATACTAAAATCCCCTTTTGCTATATGTGATAGATATTCGTTGAATTTATGAATTGAATTTACAATTATTGAACCAATCTTACTAAATATAACTATTCCTAAAATCATCAAAATTAACAATATTAATGCAATCATAGATATAGTCTGTATTATATAATCATATATACTGCTATACTCAACACCAACAAACCACATTGCAATGACTTTTCCAAAACCATTTTTTATTGGAATATACTGCCCCAGCATATCTTCTCCACCTATATTTACTTTTCCAATAAAAGTTTCTCCATTATTGATTACTTTTTCTGTAATTTCATCAGAAGCTTGAAGTCCAATTACCTTTTCTCCATTCTTATCATTTATGCTTGTGGCAATTATCTCATTTCCTAAATAAATACTTGATAGATTTCCTGTTTCTATTTTAATAAACTCAGGAACATCATTATTACTATTAAGTAGTGCATCACCCTTATATAATTTTCCATCCCTAACTTTCCAATCACCTGAGTATCTTTTTTCCATATATGCATATCCTAGTTTACTTGTTGTAATTACAGTCTGCTCAAAATTGCTATATGCTGATTTATTAAAATTAAAATAAACTATAGAAAAAATACTAATTGATATTATGCTTATAATTGCAACAAAAGAAACTACTAGCTTGTTCTTTATTTTCATCTTTATCTTCTCCTAACTTGCTGAATTTATAAATCACTTTTTATGTATCAAAATATTACTTTAAACATAAAGGCACTATAAAAATTTATAGTGCCTTTCTAAGAAGTTATTATAAAACATAAATTTACTTAAAAGTAAGCAATACTTTTAACATTTTATAGAACTTTTTAATATTTTTACTCCATATTTGTCTAATATAATTTCCTCAGATACTTTTTCTCCTGAAATCATATCTAAATACTCCTTATTATCTAAATATACGGTCTTTTTTTCTTCAGTAAAATTCATAACAAAAGTATATTTAAACTCATCATTAACTCTTGTTTGAGCAGTAACCCCATCTGGAAGAGTCCCATCTATAGCGCCTTTTATGTTTAAATCATTTATTATTTTTCCATAAAAATCGCTATTAAACTCTAACTCAGTTCTTCCAGCTATATAGTAACATTTTCCTTTTCCATATTTATTAACTGTAAGTGCTGGCATTCCAGCATAAAAATCTTCTTTATATTCACCTAATATCTCTGCTGTTTCTGCATGTATTAATTCACAATAATCTTTTACTTCATAGCACTCTTTTATATTCAATTCATTTGATACTATTTCAATATGGTTCCTTTCCTCATCATATAAAGAATCTATCTCTTCCGCCCATATTCCAGTTACATCTCGTAATGGACCTGGGAATCCTCCAAGAAAACATAAGTCATTTTCATCTACAACTCCACTCCAGTAAGTTGTAATTAATGTTCCACCATCTTCAACAAATTTATTTAACCTTTCTGCTACGTTTGGCTTAACCATATATAACATTGGTGCAACTATAAGTTTATATTTAGAAAAATCACAATCCATATTTATAACATCAGTCGGAATACCTTTTTCCCAAAATACTCTATGACTCTTCTGACAAGTTTCTTCATATTCTTTTTTCTTCATTTTTAATCCTTGTAAATCGTCTATAGCCCATTTGTTTTCAACGTCATAAATTATTGCTACTTCTGACTTCATTGTTGATCCTTGCACTTCTTTTATCTTTTCAAGAACACGTCCAAGTTCTGATACTTCCCTAAAGACTCTTGTATTCTCATGTCCACAATGATCTACTACTGCTCCATGGAATTTTTCAGATGCACCTCTACCCTTTCTCCATTGGAAGTATAAAACTGAATCAGCACCGTGTGCAAGCCCTTGAAGTGAACCAAGCATATGCATTCCTGGACGTTTTAACTTATTAGTATCATGCCAGTTTACTAAACTTGGAGTACTTTCCATAACTAAAAATGGCTGACCACCTTTTAAACTTCTATATATATCATGAACAAAACCAACATTAGAAGCTAATTCAGCAGTACTTTCAAAATTATTATGCCATGCAGGATAATTATCCCATGATGCTATATCAACTTCTTTTGCAAACTTCCAATAATCTAATCCTGTGAATAACCCCATATGTGGATAATTACCCATAAAATTAGCCGTTACAGGTATATCCGGTGTTATTTCTCTAATAGGTTCTATTTCATTCTTGTAAAAATCTATTGTCTGATCAGTAACAAATCTCTTCCAATCAAGATTATGCCCATGTACAAATATTTCTCCATGTTCAGATGGACTTTCAATTTGTGACCAACTAGTAAATTTATGACTCCAAAATCCTGTCCACCATGCTTTATTTAATTGCTCTAAGTTATTATCATATTTTTTCTTCAGCCAATTTCTGAATGCATCCTGACACAAGTCACAATGACATTCTCCACCATATTCATTTGAAATATGCCACATTATTAATGCTGGATGATCTTTATATCTTTCTGCTAAAATCCTATTTATCTCATTAGTTTTCTTTCTATACACAGGAGATGTAAAGCAATGATTATGTCTCTGTCCATGAAGATTTTTACTTCTATCACTATTTACTCTTAAGACTTCTGGATACTTCTCTGACATCCACGCAGGTCTTGCACCACTTGGAGTTGCAAGAATAACATGAATATTATTATCTGCCATATCATCCATTATTTTATCTAGCCATTCAAATGTATACTTTCCTTCTTCAGGTTCAATTGCACTCCAGCCAAAAATATTTATTGAAACACAATTGCAATTTGCAAGTTTTAATAAACGTACATCATCTTTTAAAACTTCTGGATAATCAAGCCACTGATCTGGATTGTAATCACCACCATGTAAAAATTCCGTTACTTTATTATAAAAAAATTTATTTTTCATATTGCCCCTCCTTTTAATAGGTGACTGTCACCTACCGAATTATAGCTAATTGTATCGATTTTCCTGTATTGTAATTAAGAAAGATTAATCAACTCACGCAAAATTAGTTAATTAATCTTTCATTATTAATAATTTAATTTCATATATTAACTTTTTTTCTATGAATATTATTTAACTGATCCAATCATACCTGCAACGAAATGTTTCTGCATTGTGAAGAATACAAATGCTGTTGGTAATGTTGCTATTACTATTGCTACCATTATCAATCCATAGTCAGGAGAATAACTTGATCCTAATGTAGATATTATTAATGGTACAGTTCTTTTTTCTGGTGACTGTAATACTAATAATGGCCATAGATAGTTATTCCAACTACTCATGAATGTTATTATTGCACCTGCTGCATAAGTAGTTTTCATGGTTGGCATATACATCTTAAAGAATATTGCAAGTTCTCCTAATCCATCAATTCTTGCAGCTTCTAATATATCTTTTGGAAAAGACTTTGTATTCTGCCTAAAGAAGAAGATCAAAAATGCTGTGGATATACTCGGAAATATTACTGCTAAATATGAATTTAATCCCATAAAACTTAATGGTGTTCCATTTAATGATCCAAAGAATTTATAAAGAGGAATCATTAATGCTGAAAAAGGAACCATCATTGATAAAAGAAGTAGTGTGAAAACTTTGTCCCTTGTAGGTGTTCGAAATATTTCAAACCCATACCCTGCAATTGATGATACTAATAATGCTAAAGATGTTGTTATTATTGCAATTACTGCAGAATTTCCTAATGATCGCATAAATCCCAAATCTGAACTTAAAAGATTTGTTAAATTTGCTATAAAGTGAGTTCCAAATGTTAGTTTTCCTCTCGTAACATCAACAGATTTATTAGTAGCACTTATAATCATCCAGAAAAAAGGAAATATAGAAACAAATGCTGCGATGCTTAAAAATACATATTTTAAAACCATTGATTTATCAATTTTTTTCTTACTCATTGCTATCTCCTCCTACCTTAAATTGGATTAATGATAAGATTACAATCATTATAACTACTACATAAGCTACTGCTGCTGCATATCCAAAGTTTGGTGTATATGTGAAACATAAGTTATAAATATAGTGTGAAATTGTTGTCGTTGCATTTGCAGGTCCACCCTTTGTAATATTCATAACTTCATCAAATAACTGTAACGTACCTATTGTTGAAGTAATTGTTGTGAAAAGAATTATTGGTTTTAGAAGTGGAACTGTTATTTTTGTAAATTTCTTAAATGATGAAGCTCCATCTATATCTGCCGCTTCATAAATTGATGGTTCTATATTTTGTAAACCAGATAGGTAGAATATCATGTTATAACCTGTCCATCTCCATGTTATGGCAATAATTATTAAAACTTTTGCCCAAATTGGATCTGTAACCCATTCTATAGGTACTGAAATTACATTAATAGTCATAAGTAACTTATTAACTAAACCATCTGAAGCAAATATACTTTTCATAATTATTGAATAAGCAACTAATGATGTTACACAAGGTAAGAATATAGAAGTTCTAAAAAATCCTTTAAATTTTAATTTCGGATCATTTAATGTTGTAGCTATTACAAGTGCTAAAATTATCATTACAGGAACCTGCACGATAAGATATAAGAACGTATTTCCAACTGCCTTTTTAAAAGTAGCATCACCCATTAATCGTGTATAGTTAGCAAAACCTACAAATTTAAGGTTATTACCCATCCCTGATTGTAATGATGTTATAAATGATTGAATGGTTGGATAAAAGACAAATAATGAAATACAAGCTATACTTAGGGCTACAAATCCCCAACCCCATTTATTAGTTTTACTTTCAATTCCACGGCTTCTTTTTTGCTTCATTTATATCAACTCCTCATTTTTATAAAACCATTTGTCAAATAACCCCACATTTATTTGACAAGTGGTTCATAAAGTTAATTTTGTTTTAAGATGGAGCTTTCGCTCCATCTTAAAATTGTTAATCCATTTAGAATAAATTATATATTAAGAATAATTATGAGCTTATTAATTATTTACAGATGCCTCTGCTTGTGCTTGTGTCTTTTTAAGTGCTTCATCAATATCACCACCAGAGATGATTGACTGCATTCCCTCTGCCATTATATTTTCTAAAGCATAAGTATGAAGTCCATAGTTAACACTTGGAATCTTTTCTGCCCATCCAGCAAAATCTTTGAATATTTGTTGTCCACCGAAAAATTCTACTTGTGTATTGTAATTTTCACTGCTGCTTGCAGATTTTAATGTACTTACTAAGTTTATAGCTGGAACTAAATCATTCATTAAGTCATCACTTGATGCAAATGTTTCTTTTAAGAAATCTGCTGCTAAATCTGAATTTCCAACTTTATCTAATACATACCAACTACTTCCACCACTATTAGATGCATTTATTGACTTAGGATTATTTCCCATTCTTGGAGTAGCAGCTATTGCCCATTTACCTTTTTGATCTTCCGCTGCTTGAATAGAAGAAGAAAGCCAGCATCCATTTACAACTGATGCAACATCACCACTTTGGAATGCACCTATAAATGAATCCCATCCTGAAACTTGTTTAGCTATATCTGCATCTACTATTTGTTTATAGATTTCTACAGCATCTCTTAAAGCTTGATTGTTATCTATGCTTACTTTACCATCAGCATCTACATACCAGCTTCCTGCTGACTGCATCATAATTCTCAATTGATTTAAATCACTTGGATCAATAGTTAACATCTTTTTACCAGTCTTTTCCTTGACTGCTTTACCAATTTCAATGTATTTTTCCCAAGTTATATCTTTCATATCTTCCTTTGTATATCCAGCTTGTTCTATTAAATCAGTTCTATAGAATAAAGCAGAAACACCACTATCAAATGGTACTCCATATACCTTATCTCCTTCTGTCATAAATCCTAATTTATAATCCATAAATTTAGCTGGATCTATATAACTACTTAAGTCTTTAATTTCTCCTGGATATGATAGTAAGTAATTTTGTATCTTGTAATCTTCTATAAGTACCACATTAGGAAGTCCGTCATAAGTACCAGACGATAAACTTGTATTTAATTTTTGAACTACATCATCTTGTGCCATGCTTACTACATTAATAGTTACATCTGGATGATCTTTTAAATATCTTTCTTTTGCCATATTAGCAGCTTTAATATTGAATGTATCATCCCATGCCCATACAGTAATTGTTTTATCATCGCTGCTTCCTGATTTTCCTGAGCTGCTTCCTGATGATGATCCACACCCTACCATTCCTAAAGCAACAATTGCTGTCATGACTAATGCCGTTATTTTTTTAAGTTTCATAATTAACTCCCCCTTAAATTGTTTCCATACCTTTGAAGTAAGGTAATCAGTTCTTGTATTTGTTTACATTATATCAGCTTCATGTTTGTAAACGTTATTATATTCTTTGTATTAATTAGAAAAAATTTTATATATTTACTAAAATATAATTTTTATTATTTGTATTTTTTTAATTTATTTGTACTAATTTATAAAATTAGTACAAATAAAAAAGGGGCTGTATCAAATTGAAATTTTTTAAATTCAATTTGATACAGCCTATTCTTATAAACG